>Ga0233425_10002484_pt1 | contig 36117 bp, 39 predicted proteins | sample Watercolumn_Towu_2_FD_181712 | JGI IMG/M metagenome (GOLD analysis project Ga0233425, IMG submission 181712) | Freshwater microbial communities from Lake Towuti, South Sulawesi, Indonesia - Watercolumn_Towuti2014_140_MG | ecosystem: Environmental > Aquatic > Freshwater > Lake | place...
AATGCTGCTGGCACTATTCTTCTTACTACAGAACCTTATTTTACTGCATATACCGATGATATTCTTGCATACCCTTATTACAATAATCTAACTGATGCACAAGAGATTTATGAAAAATATAAAGACAGTGCATCGTATGTTGTCTTTACTTCTAACTTTTATCCCTGCGCTGATGCTTCCTGTCTGGAACAAATAGAAGCGCTTCATCAGGAGATTGCAAAAACACACACACTTGTTTACTCGCAAGAATGGAATGGCCAGCTGCGGGAGATCTTTAAGAGATAAACATCAGTCACTTAAACAACGACCTAAAATAATACAGAATATGCTTCCAATTAATCTTTGAAACTCCTTCTGCCCGTAATCCAAAATCATATTTTACCTGATACACTTTTGTTCCTCTTGGAAGATATTTTAGCGTGTCAAATAATACTTTGTACCCTTTGAGCTCATAATTGCTGTATTTCGATGCAATAATATTTTTGAATAAAGCAGTATGGATTCCAAAAAAACCTGAAACAATATCTTTACAGGAAACACCTGAGAGAAAAAGGCGGAATTGACCTAAAAGGATTGCAACAGTTGACATAAAGCGGCGATGCAGGGGCCACTCTGTCAATACCTGCTCCCGTGTTCCAACAACAACAGGACAATGTTTGAGTTTTTCGACAAATTCTTCAACCTTTTCATACGGATGCTGCATATCTCCATCCATGACAATAACATATTTTGTTTTTGCTGCCTGCACTCCTTCTATCACACTGATGCAAAGACCATGAATTGCCTTATTTTTTCTATCAATAACTTCTGCACCTGTTTTTTTTGCAACAGTTTGTGTGTTGTCTTTAGAACCATCATCTACAACGATAACTTCTATTCCTTTGTATGTTTTTTTGAGAAGAGTAACCAATTTTTCAATATTTTTTTCTTCATTCAATGTCGGGATGACCACTGTTACTTCTTTATAGTCCGCACTTCTTTCCATATTTTTCCGTGAAAAAAAGATAGATATATAAACATTATGATACAAAGAAAGTGCATTCTGATCTCAGGCGTGCATGCAATATGAAGATCTTTTTACCCCCAATTAAAAGCCTCAGGTGCATGCACCCCTGATGTTTTTTGGAAAGTATTAAAATAAAGCATTCTCTTTCTTGCAGTATGAAGTTAATTATTGTCAGGCATGGAGAAACACACGAGAATGTTGCAAAGATTATTCAGGGACAGACAGATGGAAAACTTACTGAGCTTGGTATTGAACAAGCGAGAACAGTGGGAGTCCGCCTTAAAGATGAGAAGATAGATATTGCATATGTTAGTGACTTAGAGCGGACATGCGCTACTGCTGCTGAGATTCTTCATTATCATCCTAACGTGCCTGTTGTTTATACCAAGGAATTGCGGGAAAGAGCATGGGGTGTTTGGGAAGGAAAAAAAAGTGAAGAGAGAAAAGAATTTTTTACTAATGAAGGGCATAGCATTGATAACTACAAACCTAAAGGAGGAGAATCTTTTGATGAAATGCAAGAACGAATGCTTCACTTCATTCAAAAAATTCTTGGGAAACATAGAAAAGATACTGTTCTTATTGTCAGCCACGGTGGAACACTAACCAGCTTTTATCTTTCTCTCTTTCAAAAAGCAAGGGAAGAGTATAAAACGTATCATCCTAAAAACGCTGCTATTACTATTCTAGAAATTTCTGATGATAAGAAACATACTGTGCATGTGTTGAATTGTGTGAAACATTTGAACTAGAACTTTTGACTTTGTTATTATTTCATAATGGATTGAATATACTGTTCTGCGATCTTGGCGATTTGTTGCTGCTGACGGTGAGCATAAAGCACCCCTCGTGCGTTGGTTAGAAATGTTTAACTAATTTCTTTTCACCACAAACCCATACTTTGTATCTGCTATGCGATATCCTTTTGCAGCAATCGCATCTCTGATCCTATCGCTTTCCTGCCATTTTTTTTCTTTTCGTGCTACTTCTCTTTGCTGCGCAAGATACATGATATCTGCGGGAACTCTCTCCTCTTCAGCCAACAAGCCAAGAACTCCATCTATTGATTCTATAAAAGCAATTATTTTTTTTGCATCCTTTTTTCCAATCTCTTTGTTTTCATTCTTTTTGTTTACAGCATGAATGCAGTCAAAAACTGCAGCAAGCGCTCTGGAAATTTCCAAATCATCATCCATCGCTTCTTCGAACTTTGCTTGTGCATCAGCAATCAGCACATCCACATCTGTATTTTCAACAAGCTCATTTGTTATTGCTTTCATCGCATCATAACATTCTTGATAGCGCTGGACTGCATGCGCTGCTCCATCAATACCACTCAATGTAAAATTTAATTGCTGGCGATAATTGCTTGAGAGGAGAAGATACCGAATTGCTCCTGCTTTGTAGCCTTTATTGAGGAGATCTCTTAATGTGTAAAAATTACCTAACGATTTACTCATTTTTTTCCCATCAACCAAAATGTAGTCATTATGCAACCAGTATTTGACAAACGCTTTTCCTGTGCATGCTTCACTCTGCGCAATCTCATTCTCATGATGCGGGAAAATAAGGTCAACTCCACCTGTATGGATGTCAAACTGTTCGCCTAACCATTTCATGCTCATCGCACTGCATTCGATGTGCCAGCCAGGCCTTCCTTTTCCAATATCAGTTTCCCAAAAAATGTCACCATCTTTTTCATCCCAATATTTCCAGAGCGCGAAATCCTGGATGTTTTCTTTGTCGTACTCATCTCCTTTGATTCGCTTTCCTGTTTCTGTTTGCTCTACATTTATTTTCGAAAGTTTTCCGTAGTTTGGAAATTTTCTGATGTTAAAGTAAATTCCATCTTCTGTTTTATACGCAATTTCTTTTTCTAACAGTGTTTGGATTAACGCAACCATCTCATTGATGTGCTCTGTTGCTTTTGGGAAATGCTCTGGTTTGCTTATGTTTAATGCTTCGAGGTCTTCAAAGAATGCTTGCGTATATTTTTCTGTGAATTCTTTTAGCGGAATTTTTTCTTTTTGCGAATCCCTTATGATTTTATCTTCCACATCAGTAATGTTCATGACCTGATGGACTTTGTAGCCTTTGTAGATGAGATATCTTTTGAGAATGTCTGAACAAATATAGGCTCTGAAATTGCCAATATGCGCAAAATTGTAGACTGTTGGCCCACAGTTGTACATTTTGACAATATTACCTTGGATAGATTTGAATAGTTGCTTGCTTCTTGTTGCTGTATTGTAGAATTGCAGTGGCATGACAAAAGAGAGAAAAGGAGGGTTTATATTTTTATTGGGAAGAAAAGTAAACTTATTGTTCTTTCTTCAATCACAACCGCTGCTCAAGTTCAATCGAAACTCTTTTCAAATATCTTGTAATCTGCGCTTTTGCAGAAGAAGGAATATCTTTTGTTTTCAAATCCATGAGTTCATTATACTTTCTTCCTTCACAATACTCCTGAATAACTGCACTTGCTGCATCAAATCGTATATTTTCAGAAATTCTCTTCTCTGTTGCTATTTCAAGAAGGGATGAATAGTTATGTTTATCTCTAAAAATCTTAAAAAGTTCAGATGCTGCACTATATCTGATTTCTTGAGGAGTTCCTTGCCTCCCACTTGCAATTACCCAAAGAGGATCACATTCGCCTCTTGCAGCATATCCTTTAATTGCTGTTTTTGCTGCTTCTCTTTTTAGAGCGTCTGGAAATTTTGGATCAGAAGGGAGATCATAAAGAGCTGTATACAGTTCGTCGTGTTTATACTTCTCCATACACTTTCTTCCTGCATTTATTCTGACATCTACAGAAAGCCTGTCATCACGTGCAATCTTAAGAAGCTTCGGAACTTCAACAACATTTCTTATTGCATTCTCTGCTGCTAAATGAATATTTGCTCTTGCCTGATTTTGCAGATATTTAGAATAACTATTATTTCCTGCAATATCCATAAGATTCCAATATGCCCCTTCTTTAGCAGAACGTGCAATTACCCTTGCTCCTGCATTTTCCCTTATGTTTTCTGGAATTTCCTCTGACCTTGCAATATGCATCAGCACTGCGTACGATTCTCCATTTGCTATGTAATTAATTACTCTTTCTGCCATAGAAGTTCTCGTTTCTTCAGATAATCTCTTATCTGTGAGAAGAACTGCTATAATTTCATCACTTGAATATCTAGAATCATCACGTAGCGTCTGCTCAATTCTTCTTACTACTGCCCTTTCCTTTGCTTCTCCTGTTGAACCATACTCTGCAATCACTAGCAATTCATCTAAAGATAAGCTCTCTTTCATTGAACAAAGGGATCTGATGAGGTTTTAAAATGTTTTTATTTCCCCTTTTGAAATATGTTCAAGGTTCCATAATAATTACATGAAGATATTTTTTACGCTGCTTGGCGATTTTTTAGTAAACTATATAAATACATGTGACGTTCTTTTCACCTATGGAAACACATGATGTCTCTCTCTGTTTTGAGACTCTTGCAAACGAATTGCGCGTCCAAATCCTGAAGCTGTTAGAAGATAAACCAATGAATGTCACAGACATGACTGAAAAGCTTGGTGTTGAACGAACACGTGTTTCACACTCTCTTGAAATGCTCAGAAACTGCAAACTTGTCACTATGACGAAACAGGGCAAAGAACACATTTACGCAATCAACAACAGCTCTCCTTTTTTCAGCAGAGAACAGAAAGGCGGCTTGTTTGCATTGATGCATGATCATAAACATAAAAGCTGCGGGAACTGCTACAAAGCAGATTCTTGCTCTGCATAGAATTATACTGGTGAATTTATGGCTCCAACAGAAGCAATCAAAGAACAAAAGATAGAACATGATCAAAAAGGACTTTTTGCAGAGTCAACACTCACTCGCGAGATTCTTGACAGTGCAAACGAAGAACGAAATGTCATTCAATCAACTCCTGGTGTAACAGAAGAAGTTGTTCGCTTGATTTCTACTGACAAAAAAGAACCGCAGTGGATGCTTGATCTTCGGTTGAAAGCGTTAAAGGTTTTTCACAGCATGCCCATTCCAAAATGGGGACCAAACCTTGACAAACTCAAACTCAATGAGATTACTTATTTTGCAAAACCAGATGCAAAAGAAAGCAAAAGCTGGGATGATGTTCCTGCTGACATTCGAAGAACATTTGAAAGACTCGGCATTCCTGAAGCAGAAAGAACAGTACTCGCAGGAGTTGGAAGCCAATATGACAGTGAGATGGTCTATCACAATCTTAAAGAGGAGTGGTCTAAACAAGGTGTTATTTTCGAAAATATGGACGTTGCTTTGCATCAATATCCAGAGCTTGTCAAAGAATATTTCATGACACGCTGTGTTCCAATCACTGATCATAAATTTGCAGCATTGCACGGCGCGGTCTGGAGCGGCGGCACATTTATTTATGTTCCAAAAGGAGTCAAAATGCAGATTCCTCTTCAAGCATATTTTCGCATGAACACAAAAGGCGCAGGACAATTTGAACACACCCTGATTATTGTTGATGAAGGTGCTGAAGTTCACTATATTGAGGGCTGTTTTACCAAAGGAAATCTTATCACTTCAAACCCTGATTATAAACCTATTGAAGAAATAAAAGAAGGACAGAAAGTTCTCAGCAGCGAAGGTCACTTCAAAGAAACAAAAGAGATGCAGGAAATGCCTTATTCAGGAGATCTCTATACTGTTGAAATTTATGGGGATTCTACCCAAAAAATAGAAGTTACTCCTGAGCACCCATTCCTGTATGTTGATAGGAAAAGTAAACAAGACCGCAATAAAACATTTGCTCCTCGATGGAACATGCCGCTCTTTTTCAAGAAAAAAGACTATCTCTGTGTTCCTATCAATAAGGAAATAAAAACAAACCAATTCCATGAGTTTGAAATTGAAAGAGGAAACAATAAAGGCATTTATGAAAAAAAGAAGATAAAAGTTCCATTAACAAATGAATTTTTTCGACTCATTGGCTATTATCTTGCAGAAGGAAGCGTGAGCAGTAACTCTTATCTTAATTTTTCTTTTAACATCAATGAAAAAAAATATATTGCAGATGTTAAAGATTGTCTGAAAAAAGTATTCAATATTGAAAAAGTTCTTGAGATGATACACAAAAAGAATAATGGAATTTCTCTTGTTGTTTGTTCTGTTGAACTTGCAAGAATTTTCAAACAATTAGGAGACAAATGTGACAAAAAAGCACTACTTCCATGGATGATGTATGAAACAAAAGAGCATCAACAAGAAATCCTTAAAGGCTGGTTTCGAGGAGATGGAAATTATTACAATAAAAGGTCAGTAAAAAGTGGAGCGTTAAAGGAAGTAGTGAGAATAAACACCACTTCTGAAAAACTTGTTCGACAAATGCGCGATGTTGCATTGCGCCTTGGTATTGTTGCTTTTATCAACAAACGAGAACGAAGCCATGAAGGAAGAAGAGCAATGTTCACTCTTGGCTTTACAGGAGAACATATGATTAAGGCAGCAGAACTTCTTGGATTTAAAGTAGATAGAAAGATTCATGGAAAAAATCGTGCTTCTATGTTTGGCATAGGTGAAAATTTTGCTTATCTTCCTATTAAGAATGTAACGAAAAGAATTGTTGAAGATATTCCTGTTTTTAATTTTGGAGTAGCAGATGATGAAACATACACTGTTGGTGGTGTTGCTGTTCATAATTGTTCAGCTCCGCAATACACTGCAAACAGTTTGCACGCAGGCTGTGTTGAAGTGTATGTCAAAAAAGGTGCACGCGCACGATACAGCAGTGTGGAAAACTGGAGTAAAAATACATACAACTTAAACACAAAACGCGCAATTGTTGAAGAAGAAGGTTTCATGGAATGGATAGGGGGTAATATGGGAAGTAGATGTACCATGCTCTATCCTTGCAGTATCTTGAAAGGACGACGCGCACGAGCAGATCACATTAGTATTGCATTCGCAGGCAAAGGACAAGATCAAGACACAGGTGCAAAAGTGATCCATCTTGCACCAGAAACAAGCTGCACTATCAAAGCAAAAAGCATCAGCAAAGATGGTGGCATTACCACCTATCGCGGGTTGTTGAAAATCAACAAAGGCGCAACAGATGCAAAAGCACACGTGCTTTGTGATGCACTTATTTTAGATAAGGATTCTGTTTCTAACACCACTCCGCACATGGAAATTAATGAACAAAATGTAGATATTGCACACGAGGCAACAACAGGAAGAATTAGCGAGGAAAAATTGTTTTATCTCATGAGCAGAGGATTAAGTCAGGACGAAGCAGTCAAACTTGTGGTTAGTGGCTTTATTGAACCTATTGTCAAACAACTTCCACTTGAATATGCTGTTGAGTTGAATCGGCTTATAGAACTTGAAGTAGAGGGCGTTGGTTAAAAAATTTTAGGGTTTCTCTGATTTTTATTTGGTGACAATGATGACAAAAAATAGTATAGCCTGGCTTGAAGAAAAAAGAAGAAGTGCACGTGCATCTGCTGAAACACTTGCTGAACCATTACGCGCGAAACAAGAAATAAGCACACTTTCTTTGGATGGATTCTCTCTTCCTGCACTCAAGACACATGTTTCAGAGCATCTCAGACAAATCGTTCATATCCCTCAATCAATTGTCTGCATTCCTCTTGAAGAAGCACTCAGCAATAGACACTATGCTCCATTGATTCAATCAACATTTGGATCAATTATTTCTATTGACAATAACAAACATCATGCACTGCATTATGCACACGTCTGCGACATTCTTTTTATTTATGTGCCTCGAGGTGTTGAAGCGCAGGAACCATTGCACATCAAAAAAATTCTCACAACAACAACAGGATTATCCCACATTCTTCTTATTGCAGAGCCATTGAGCAAACTTATTATTATGGATGAACAAGAAAGCACCCAAACAAGGAGGGGTTATGTGAGCACATTTGTTGAAGCTTTGGTCAAAGAAGGAGCTGATGTACAATTTGTAGGCATACACAATCATGGAACAGGAATTGATCACCATTGCATTAAAAAAGCAGATGTCAAAAAAGATGGGAAAATGAATTGGGTAGAAGCATACTTTGGAAGCAACTATACAAGAAGCACAGTCACTGCAACACTTCACGAAGATGGTGGAAGCTCCATAAACACCACTGTCTTTTTCGCAGAAGGAATTTCAAAGTATGACATTATGGCGAGAACAATCCAAATTGGAAAACACACGTATGCAGACATGAACACGATTGGTGTTGTTGATAATAACGCAAAATCCATGTGTCGTGGCTTGATTAAAATTGCACAACCATCCTTTGGATCCTCTGGACATCAAAAAATTAAAACACTTCTCATGAATAAAAATGCACAGGCAAACGCAATTCCAAGTATGGAAATTGATAATTTTGATGTTCGCGCAACACACGAATCTTCTGTGGGACAAATCAGCAAAGACAAATTGTTTTATCTCATGAGTAGAGGACTCGATGAACATCACGCGACCATGAAAATTGTTGAAGGATATTTTACTCAGCTTACCACACTTATTCCGCATAAAGACGTTGAGCAGAAAATCGCTGGCCTTATTAGACAAAAATTAGGTGCAGAGGATGAAGAAGTGTTTTTTGAAGAACATGAAAAAGGTGTTTCTTATGCTTGATGTCAAAAAGATACGAAGCGATTTTCCGATTCTCCACAGAAAAGTTCACGGCAAGCCATTAGTGTACTTAGACAGCGCTGCATCTTCACAAAAACCAAAGCAGGTTATTGATGCAATCTCCCACTATTACATGACTAGCCATGCAAATATTCATCGAGGCATTCATGCACTTGGTGAAGAAGCAACTGCAGCATATGAAGAAGCACACCAACGCACTGCTCATTTTATCAACGCTGCTTCATGGCGAGAAATTATTTTCACAAAGAATACCACAGAATCACTGAATCTCCTTGCGTATACACTGACACAGATGTGGAAAAAAGGCGATGAGATTATTGTTTCCCGAAAAGAGCATCACAGTAATTTTGTGCCATGGCAACAATGCGCAGCGATGCACGGACTTGTGTTGAAAATAGTTGAGATTACTCCAGAAGGGTTTGTTGATGTTGAACATCTTCGCTCATTATTAACTCCTCAAACAAAACTCGTGAGTATTGCGCACATGTCTAACGTTCTTGGCACTGTGAATGATATCAAAAAAATTGCACAAGTGGTTCATGCAAACAGAACAAATGATGGTGATTGCACATTGATAAGTGTTGACGGTGCACAAAGCGTGCCACACATGCCTGTTGATGTTCAGGATCTTGATTGTGACTTTTTGAGTTTTTCCAGCCATAAAATGCTCGGGCCAACAGGAATTGGAGTTTTGTATGGCAAGAAAAAACTTCTTGAAAAAATGCCTGCATTTTTATTTGGGGGTGGCATGGTTGGCACTGTCACAGAAAAAGAAACAAGATGTGGGGATCTTCCTTGGAAATTTGAAGCAGGAACACCAAACATTGCTGGTGCAGTTGGGTTTAGTGCTGCACTTACGTACTTACAAAACATAGGAATGGAAAACGTCTGGAAACATGACCAAGAACTTGCACACTATGCGCTTCAACGACTTAAGGAACAGAAGGATGTTACCATTTATGGATCAACTTCTCCAAAGGCACTTCGCGGTGCAGCAATTTCTTTTACCCTTGCAGGTGTTCATGCACATGATGTCATTTCAATTTTAGACCAAGAAGGAATCGCTGTTCGCGCTGGCCATCATTGTGCACAACCATTACTGGATTCCATGAATCTTGCAGCAACTGTTCGACTAAGCTGCTATGTGTATACTACAAAAGAAGAGATTGATGCATGCATTGCTGCACTCGATAAAGTCAGAAAGGTGTTTTGCCGATGAACTATGACAGCATGTCCATGGAAAATATTCTTGACCACTACAAGAATCCACACAATAAAGGCAAAGTTCAAAAAGTTGATGTCATCAATCGAGAGAAAAATCCTTCCTGTGGCGATGAGATCGAAGTCAGTGCAACACTTAATGAGCAAAAAGAAATTGTTGCAGTCAAATTTGACGGCCATGGCTGCGCAATTTCTCAAGCAGCTATTTCCATGCTTACTGATGATCTTTCCGGGAAAAAGATAGATGCTGTGATGAAAATCGACAAAGAAGATGTGCTTGAATTACTCGGCATTGATATTGCACCTATGCGCATTAAATGTGCAATGCTTGGATTGCGTGTCTTACAACGCGGCATTTTAAAATATGAGGGAAAAGATAGCCAGATGGTTTCTCTCTCAGAGATATGATATTGGAGGAATACAATAAATACAATAAGGTGACAACAATGAATAATGAAGGATTAGTGATACAGAATTTACAAACAAGCATCGATGGCAAAAAGATTTTGAAAGGATTACATCTTACTGTGAAGAAAGGAGAAGTTCATATTCTCATGGGCCCTAACGGCTCTGGAAAAAGTACGCTCTCATATACTATCATGGGCAGCCCAAAATATGCTGTTGATGGAGGTGCTGTCTTGATTGATGGTAAAAACATTTTAGAGATGGCACCTGATCAGCGAGCAAAAAAAGGGTTATTTTTAGGATTTCAGTATCCTGAAGAAATTCCTGGCGTTACTGTTGCAAACTTTTTGCGCATTGCAGTTGGCGCTGTTCGCGGTGAAAAGATAGGAATTCCAGAATTTCAGAAATTGTTAAAAGAGAAAATGAAGGAGCTGAATATGGACCCTACATTTGCCAGGCGCTACTTGAATGAGGGCTTTTCCGGTGGAGAGAAAAAAAGATGCGAGATTTTGCAGATGGCATTATTACAGCCGAAATACTGCATTCTCGATGAAATTGATTCAGGAACAGACGTTGATGCATTGAAAATTATTACTGCTGGCATTAATCAATTACTTAGTCCTGAGAGAGGATTTTTGATTATTACACACTATAATAGGATTTTGCAGTATTTGGATAAGATTGATTATGTCCATGTTGTTGTTGATGGCCGTATTGTGAAAAGTGGCGGAAAAGAACTTGCTCTTGAGATTGATAAAGAAGGATATGACAAGTATGAGAAAAAACAGGGATAAATTATATAATCTTCCGCATTGTTACACTTTTATGCTCACTGACCTCTTTATTCCATTTGTTGCAATTTTTCTAGCTGAGTTAGGTGACAAAACACAACTTGCAATTCTTACACTTACTACTAAATATGACTGTAAATTCTCTCTCTTCTTTGGATCTCTTCTTGCATTTGCTCTTGCAGATGGAGCTGCGATTCTCTTTGCAGGATCAGCTGCACTCTATGTCCCAACATCTATTCTTAAAGCAATAAGCGGGACCCTCTTCATTGTCTTTGGCTTTTTTATGCTTCGTGAGAAAGATGAAGATGAGATTCATATAAAGAAGAGAATACCTTTTGCAGCTGCATTCATACTTATTTTTTTTGCAGAACTTGGCGATAAAACCCAACTCGCTTCTGCACTCTTTGCAACACAATACAGTCCTTTATTTGTTTTCATAGGGATGATATCTGCTCTTGCACTCTTAACAGGAAGTGCCCTTCTTCTAGGCCATCTTCTCTTTCAGAAAATTGACAAGAAATATCTTTCTCTGTCTGCTGCATTTCTCTTTATCATAATTGGTATCTTCACCCTCACCTCTTTGCTCTTAGGAATTGTACTTCCATAAACTATATAAAAACATAAAGCTCCACATTTTTCATGAAAGAGAAAATACTTCAATACAAATGGTGGATAATAACAGCAGTGCTTCTTGTTGCATTTGGTTTCTGGATTTTTATCACACGACCTGTGTATGATGATGTGTATACACCTAAACCAGTAGAAGGAAATCCTTATGCAACAGTAAAAATAGTTGAATTTTCTGATCTTCAATGTCCTGCGTGCGGATCAGCATATCCAATTACAAAACAAATTATGGAAGCATACGGTGATCGCGTGCGTTTGGAGTATAAGCATTTTCCTCTTACTTCTCTTCATGCATTTGCGTTTAAGGCAGCAGAGGCAAGCGAATGTGCCAATGACCAAGGCAAATTCTGGGAATATGTTGATATTGCATTCACCAATCAAAAAGCATTACGAACAAGCGATTTGAAAAAGTATGCTGAGCAACTCGGCTTGGACATGGACAAATTTGAAAATTGTCTCGATAGCAGCGCAAAAGCAAAATATGTTACTGCTGATTATAACGAAGGCATTGGAAAAGGAGTTGGAGGAACACCAACTTTTTTTATTAATGATGTGAAATTGCAATACTGGAATTATGGAAACTTTAGCATGGCGATTGAGAATGCTCTTGCACTCACTGCTCTCTCTGAAGCATCAAACGAGTCAATTACTGAGGATACTGAGGAATAAGGAATGGTGTATGTTCATACTCTTGATCCAGTCTTACTTCATCTTGGTCCTTTAGAGATTCGCTATTACGGGCTCGTCTATGTCATTGGCTTTGTTCTTGCGTATTTTCTTCTGCGGTATTTATCGAAACGAAAGGATATTGCACTTTCTGAAGATGAACTTGAAACACTTCTCCTGTATGCTGCAATAGGTGTTCTTGCTGGTTCTCGCGTCTTTTACTTCTTGTTTTACAATTTTTCCATTATTCTTGAGAATCCTTTACAATTGTTCAAAATTTGGGAAGGAGGGATGAGCTTTCACGGTGGATTGATCGGTGTACTCATTGGTGGATTTTTTTTCTGCAAACAGTACAAAAAGAATTTTTACGAACTGGCAGATATTACAGTGATTCCCGCTGTTCTTGGACTTGGGATAGGAAGAATTGCAAATTTTATTAATGGAGAACTTTATGGACGAGCAACCACTGTTCCTTGGGCTGTTGATTTTGGCGACGGCATTCCGCGACACCCCTCACAACTTTATGAAGCTGCGAAAAATTTCGTGATTTTTGCTGTGCTTTGGATCTTAAAAGATAAAAATCTACGAAAAGGGACACTGTTTTGGACATTTATCATGCTTTATGGCACTTTCCGGTTTTTCATTGAGTTTGTACGACAGCCTGATTCCCAACTTGGCTTTGTCTTATTTGAATTCTTCAGCATGGGACAAGTTTTAACGAGCATTATGGTACTGATTGCTGGCTGTGTTCTCGCTTCTTGGTACATATGGCCAAAAAAACCTTAAAAAAGACTAGAAAAAAAATAGAAAACTTTACTCAACTTCTTTGACAATCAATGTTCCTGTCATATCTTTTGTTCCTGGACCAGAATAGACATTGGAAAAGAAGGTAAACGTTCCTGGTTTATCTGCAACAAATTCAATTGTCTTGTAATTATCCTCTTCAAGAAACTCATTAATCCCATATGCTGGAATGACAATTCCGTGGTTTGCATTGCTTGCATAAATGATGAGGCGAACAAAATCCCCTTCATTGACTTCAAGGATCTTTGGCCTGTAAATGGACTTATCTGCAACAATGTGGAATTCTTTGACAGTAACTGTTTCTGCACCTTGACGCTCTTCTTTTGTTTCTCCATACTCTACTGGACCAACAACACCTCCTGTAATTGTATCTCCAACAATACGGCTTTGACAAGCACTGAGAAGACTCACTATCAGGATTAGAAGAATAACAAGCATTTTTTTCATGAACATCACCTTTTTTATTTTTTTGTGCTCTGAAATATTTAAATGTAGTGGTTTCTTTGGTGATTTGGAGCGATGCGTATGTTCGTCCCTAATTCGTAATGTTTATATATGTTACATGATTGGAAGCAGGCATGAAGAGTTTACGTGGATTTTCGTTGATGGTTACTAGCATTGTATGCACGATTCCGTTTGTTTTTGGACATAGCCAACAACTTCCTCCACTATTTTCTGATTATGGACCTTTCACTATTCTGACGTATGTTTCCATCCTATTTTTTCTTCTTGTTGCGTACGCTGTTCTGAAAAAGAAACAAAGCAAACACGAGAAGCACATTTTATTTTGGAGCATTGTTGTCATCCTTGGCAGCGCAACACTGTACCTTGCTGCATATACACTCACCACCACTCTCCTTTCTGTCACAAACGGGCCTGTGCACTGGCACGCAGATTTTGAGATTTGGATTTGCGGAGAAAAACAACTCCTCCCAGAATCCAAAGGACTTTCTGGAAAGATAGGAAGCTCGCTTCTTCATCACCATAACGACTATCGAATTCACATTGAAGGAGCTGTCATGGATTACGAAGACATTATGCTCGCACAATTTTTCCAAGACATTGGTGGCTCTCTTGCACAAAATTATATTGGGATTCCTCAAGAAGATGGAAGCGTTGCGTACTGGCAGAATGGTGATTCCTGCCCAAGTGGAGAAAAGGGAACGCTTCGACTTTATGTCCAGCGCGGTTTTAGTGAAGAATGGGAAGAAGCTGGAGAAATTCCTTCCTACATTATCAGCCCATACGCAGATGTTCCTCCTGGCGATCGATTAAAACTTGTGTTTGGAACTGATGAGGTGCAATAATGGTTGTTGAAGCAAACTTACCTACCATCGGAACAATTGTTATCACTGGCTTCATTGACTCTATTAATCCATGCGCTATTGGTGTTCTTATTTTGCTCCTCTCCACACTCGTTGTCATTGGAAAATCAAAGCAGAAAATCCTTGTACTTGGACTTACCTACATCGGTGCAGTGTATACTGTTTATTTTCTTGCAGGACTTGGCTTGACCATGTTCTTGCACAGCATTCCTCTTGTCCTTACACAATATATCTCCATCACTGTTGGCATGCTTGTTGTTGTTGGAGGGATTATTGAGATCAAAGATTTTTTTTGGTACGGCAAAGGATTTAGCTTAGCTATTTCCCCAGAGCATGCAAAAAAAATTCATGAACTTTCCAAGAGAATTACATTTCCTTCACTTCTCTTTTTAGGCGCATTTGTTGCTGCTGTCGAACTACCGTGCACAGGAGGCCCCTACCTTGCAATTACCTTGATCTTGTCACAGAACTTTTCTACAACTGCGGTTTTGCTTCTTGCATTTTATAACGTGCTCTTTGTTTTACCCCTCGTTATTATTTTAATGCTCGTTTATTTCGGAACAAAACTTCATACTATTAAAATGTGGAAACACACAAACAAACATTTTATGCGACTTGCAATTGGAACCATTTTAGTGTATCTTGGCTGGCTACTGATTTTAATTGCAAACGGCACTATTAATCTCGGGTGAGCATATGAAAAAGAAAAAAAAGGCAATCATTGTAAAAACAAACAGAACAAAAGAGACATTTAGCAACAAGAAACTCTATGCCTCGATTTATTCTTCTTGTCTTGGCACACAACTTCCACGAAAAGAATGCCAACGAGTTGCAAAAAAGATTTACCGCGACGTTTCCAAACTTCTCAGTAAACAGCAGTGCTTGTTGAGTGAAGAAATTTCAGCGACTGTCACGAAAGCAATGGAAAAACACAAAAAAGAACTGGCATTTATGTACAGAACACACAAAGATGTGAATTAGAACTTTATTTTTGTGTAATGACCATGACGTAACTTCCGTCATCTAATTGAGCAACACCTGGATCTGCTCCATCAACAATAAATTCCTCATCTACTTCAAATGAAAGGCCATCTTCTGTACATGCACTTCTTACTTTTCTTTGATATGTTCCATAAAATCTATATGGACAACTGTCATCATCTGTTGCGATTATTTCTCCTAACAAAAACATATCGAGATCTGTGATTTTTCCTGTCTTTACTATTTCCCAATCATTGACATCAACTTGCGCATAATAACTTACAGGACTACTTGATGACATAGAATTATCACTTGGAACGTAGATGTAGAGATATGGATCAAGAAATAATGCTGAAGAATCCATAAACTGCTCATCATCATCATCTGAGCACCAGAGAATGTCTGTGCCTTTTAATGAACTGATATCATCTCCTACTGCAACAGAGATACACGGGTTTTTCATACCGCTTGGCCGAACTGTGTATGTCAAGACCATTTGCTCGTTGACTGTGAGAAGTGTTGGATCAAAGCCAGTGAAATAATCTCCGTCCATTGATAGCGCTTGAACATCGTCAAGCACCTCACCGTCAAATGAAACCGGAATGTATGCCATACCTCCACAAAATGGAGGATCCTGAAAGATCTGAAACGAGACAATTAGGTTGTCTTCTTCTACTAATATGTTTGGGACACTGACTAACTCATAAATTTTTTCTCCATTTGAAAATGATGCACCATCATCTGATGTGTAGAAATATAAATCTGTGTTAGAACCTGGTGTTTGACATTCACCATCTTGATACTCTGCTGAACCACCTCTGTCTTCTGCCTTAGATTCTCCTGTTCCCTCTGGTTTAAACTCTTCTTTAACAGTTCCCTCTTCTGGCTTGAATTCTTCTTTTATTGATCCTTGTTCTGGAGTGAATTCATCGCCAAGTTCTTCTGTACTTTGTTCTTCTGTTGTTTCTTCAGTTCCACAAGAAGCGAGTAATAAGAGAATGAATAAGAGATAATAAATTCTCATGGAACAACTTCTTCTTCAATATTATAAAAATGTTTTGATTTTGTTGAATAAAATCTACAAGAACAATATTTATAAAACACGTGCGTTTAACACAATAATAGCAACTATTGACCGCAGTAGTTTAATGGTAGAATACGGGACTGTGGATGCGTTTTGCAACAGATATCCTGTGGCGGGGGTTCGATTCCCCCCTGCGGTCTATTTTTGCTTCAATGACTCAAGCACTTCTTTCACATACTTATACAAAACACCACTCATCCATTTTCGCTGTTGTACAACAGTTTCCATATCAACAAGCAATTCCTGCCTTGTTATCTTTTTACTTTTGTAGAGATGCAAGAAAAGAAAAAAACTTGGGCGAGAAAAAACACGAAGCTGCTGTTCAGCAACACGAGCGGCATGCAGATCATCGGTAAGAATGATATACTTTTTCTCTTTTCCAAGAGAGAAAACAGATAATTCCGCAGCAGCGATCTTAAGGCTAAGAAACACTGTTGGCTTTTCTTTTGTTATTTTCTTCTCATCAACATATTTCAAAATTTTCTGTGCTTGTTTTCCTAAAAAATCATTATATGCTGCAAATTCCAACAACTCATCGTGAACCTCTTCTGTTGTAATAAGATCATGCTCTTCAAGAATAAAAGAAAAATGTGCAGAGCAGGCAAGCGAAAGCAATGCACCTGTATCAACTGCGCATTTCATGCAATGCGTCCTCTACCCATTTTTTACCAAAAATGATATCCTTTGTTTCTTCTTCTGTCAATGCCTTCTTTAGATCTTTCTGAGAAAGCTCTCCTTTGAGCCAGAGCTCTGCCGCAACTTTCTTGAGATGCGTTTTCTTCTCCTTTTCTTCAAGATAAGAACGAACAGCTTCTTTAATTAATTCTGTTCTGTTTTTATACTCTTTTTCTGCTTCTTCATCTACTTTTCGCAGGAGCTCATCTTCAATTCTCATCGAAAATTGTATTGTTTCTGCCATAACCCATTGTATATACATTGGGATTTATATATTTTTTGGCTTTTTGACTCAAAATTTAAGCGGAGACCGCTCACTTGCCATGTTCGAGCATGAAAAAACAAACTTTATAAATAACCCCCTGTTTCTGAACTGATAACCCGAGTTCGAAAGAGCGTATTTAGGGTCAAGATAATTTTTCTTTGGAAAAATTAGAAAGACCATGATCTGCTTTCTCGGATAATTACTATGGAAGAAAAACAACAACTCAAATATCTTGTTCGCATCGCGAACACAGACCTGCCTGGAAACAAACCAGTAGGATTCGCACTGCTCAACATTCGTGGTGTTGGGTTTAGCTATGCTATGATGGCATGCAAACTTGCAAAACTTTCTCCAACAACAAAAGCAGGTGCATTAAACGATGTAGAAGTCGCACTTCTTGAATCCATTGTCACAGAACCTAAAAAATATAATGTGCCAGCATGGATGTTCAACAGACAAAAAGATATTGAAACTGGAGATGATATGCATCTTCTTGGCCCAACAATAAAATTTGTTCAAGACAATGATGTCCGGCTCCTCAAAAAGATTAAAGCATACAGGGGAATGCGACACGCAGCAGGATTACCTACTCGTGGACAGCGAACACGATCCAACTTTAGAAAGAACAAAGGAAAAACTGTGGGCGTCATGAAATCTGCACAAGCAAAAGCAGCAGCAGCTCCTGCAGCAGAAAAGAAGAAATAGAAAACTTGCGTGAATAACAATGGGAGATCCTAAAAAAATCAGAAAAAAATATACGCCTCCAAGCCACCCTTGGCAAAAGACGCGTATTGATGCTGAAAAGATTGTCGTTCGACAATATGGTGTCAAAAACAAAAAAGAGATCTGGAAAATGAACGCTGTTCTTCGCAGTTTTACTTCTCAGGCAAAAACTCTTATTGTTGCAACAACTGCACAAGCAATGACAGAAAAACAAAACCTCATTAAAAAATTGCAACGCTACGGATTTGTCGGTGCAGATGCTACAGTTGATCAAATTCTTGGATTAACGCTCAACGATATTATGAACAGGCGATTACAAACAATCATTGTCAAAAAAGGGCTTGCAGCAACAACACGACAAGCACGACAAATGATTGCACATAAACATATTTTAGTTGGTGACAAAAAATTAAGTTCACCAAGCTATCTTGTTACCCTTGAAGAAGAAGCAACTATTGCATTTGCAACGTCTTCACCATTTTATAATCCAGAACATATTGAACGCGCAAAAGTGCAACAGAAAAAATAAAAAATCCAACGGAGCAGAACTGCGGGGTATTCAACCCCATTTCAATCAATAAGTGAATGATCATGGAACAACCACAAGAAGAATCACCACAAATGGAACGACGAAGAGGACCTCTTCGCTGGGGAATTTGTCACATATACTCTTCATACAACAACACGATCATCCATATTACAGACATTACTGGATCAGAATCCATCGCGCGCACAAGTGGTGGTCAGGTTGTGAAAGCACACCGCATGGAAAGTTCACCAACTGCTGCTATGGCTGCTGCAAAAAAAGCAGCAGAAGCTGCATTTGAAAAAGGAATCACTGCTATTCACGTTAAAATCAAAGCACCTGGAGGCCACAACGGACCTCATAATCCTGGGCCAGGAGCACAAGCTGCTGTTCGTGCACTATCACGCATGGGATTGCGCATTGGAATCATCCAAGATGTGACACCTATCCCGCATGATGGCTGCAGAAAGAAAGGCGGAAAACGAGGACGACGTGTCTAAGGACATTCGTTATTGGAAACTATGGAAATTCGCATATTAGAAAAAGCAAAAGACAAAATGTATCTGTCTTTTATGATTCGAGGAACAACTCCTGCGTATGCAAATGCATTGCGACGCCTTATGATAGGAGAAGTTCCAACAATGGCTATTGAGGATGTGGAGTTTATTAAAAATAACTCGCCGTTGTATGATGAAACCATTGCGCACAGACTTGGCTTGATTCCACTTACTACTGACTTAAAATCCTATCGCATGAAAAAAGGAGCAGAAGATGACGGTGCTGCTGCATGCGAAGCAATAATCACATTGAAGGCAAAAGGCCCATGCACTGTTTATGCATCTTCATTAAAATCAAAGGATCCAAAAATTGTTCCTGTGTATCCTGAAATGCCTCTTTGTATTTTGCTCAAAGGCCAAGAACTTGAATTGCAGGCAACTGCTATTCTTGGCAAAGGAAAACAACATGCAAAATGGACACCTGCACTTGTCTGGTATTCATACGAACCTACAGTAACAATCAATCCAAAGAGTGATCAACTGGAGAAAGTTAAACACCTTTATCCACCACAAATATTTGACAAAAGCGGAAAGATTGACAAGGCAGCTATCCTCGATAACAATCTTGTTGATGCAGTTGACGGTGTTTGTAATGATGTCATTGCAGTAGAATATAATGACAAGAACATTATTTTCCATGTTGAATCATGGGGACAACTCGACGCAAAAGTTATTGTCCAAAAAGCAATTGAGCTTTTTGATGAGAACCTTGATGCGTTTGATGCTTGTCTTAAAGACATCAAATAAAACAGGTTTGCTCTCCAAAATGAGGAGGTGGCAGAGCCTGGTCAAATGCGCTAGCTTGAGGGGCTAGTCCCTTAGTGGGTGCGCGTGTTCGAATCACGTCCTCCTCATTATACTCATAAAGTGAATATCATGAATGAAAAAAAAATCAACTCAGAATTACAGCAGCTTATTGAAAAGTTGCGCCACACCTCTGCAAAAGAAGGAGTGAATGTCTGGAGATATATAGCGACAGAACTTGCAGGAAGCACAAAGAAACGTGCTGTTGTGAACATTTCCAGAATCAGCAGATATGCACAACAGAATGAAACAGTTGTTATTCCTGGAAAGGTTCTTGCATCTGGAGACTTAACACAACCAGTCCATGTTGCTGCGTTCAAGTTTTCCAAAGAAGCAAAAGAAAAAATAGAACATGCAAAAGGAAAAGCGCTTACTATTGCAGAACTTTTGGAGAAAAATCCAAAAGGCAAAGAAGTACGCATACTCGGGTAGAAAACAATGATGATTATTGATGCAAAAGATTTAATTGTCGGTAGATTTGCAACAGTTGCAGCAAAGCAAGCATTGCTTGGCCAAGAAATTGCTATCGTCAACTGTGAACACGCATATATCACTGGCACAAAGAAAAGAATCATTGATGAATATTTCAGAAAACGACGAATGGGAACCTGGGCAACAGGACCATTTTATCACAGACAACCAGATCGGTTGGTGAGACGCATGATTCGAGGAATGCTTCCCCATAAACAGGAAAAAGGAAAAAGTGCGTATCAACGTATTATGTGTTATTTAGGAGTTCCTGAACAGTTTAAAAATCAGAAATTCGAAACAATAGAAAATGCACATATTACCAAAGTACCAAACCTTAAATATATTTGTGTAGAAGAGATTTCCAAACTCCTTGGTGCAAAAAGAACAAAGGGTGAATACTCATGAGTAAACTTGTACAAACTTCAGGAAAACGAAAACGTGCAATTGCACGCGCAACACTTTACGCTGGAAAAGGACATGTTCTTGTTAATAATAAACCTGTTTCTTCTATTCAACCATCCCTGCTTCGATTGCGGCTCCAGGAGCCATTATTATTAGCAGACAAACTTGCTGATGGCATTGATATCACTGTCAAAGTTGTTGGTGGCGGGCCAACAAGTCAAATTGATGCAGCACGGCTTGCTATTGCACGCGGCTTAGTTGCTTTTACCAACAGCAATGCACTTAAATCAACATATTTAGATTATGACCGATTGTTGCTTGTTGCTGATGTTCGACGTAAAGAAAATGCAAAGCCAAACAGTCATGGTCAAGCACGATCAAAAGTTCAAAAATCATACAGATGAGGTTAAAATGATTATTCAAATTCGATGCTATAGTTGTGGAAAACCAATTGCTCACCTCTGGGAAGAATATACAAAAAAAACAGAGAAAGGAGAAGATCGCAAGAAAGTTTTAGATGCACTTGGCTTAAAACGATATTGTTGCAGACAAACATTAATGGGACATGTTGATTTGTTAGAAGTTTCTGGGCACTTTAAGAAGTTTTAAATTCCTCACTTTGTTCGGAATTTTGTCACTACTTTTTTAAATCATATGCTATTTCTTCTTTTTTGTGAAACAAGTCACTATTACTGGATTTGAACCAACATTTGATGTTGATCGTTTTAAGGCAATGCATAGGAATCTTTCTGATAGAGTTATACGTGCAGAAATGAGCATTGATGATGCAGTTGAAGCTGCTTGTTCTCCGTCTTATGATCCAGCGAGCTTGTATAACATACTCCAACAGCATCTTGCTGCACGAAATGAGGATAGAACTGTGTTAGCTTTTCGTGCTGGTGCATATGTTGTAGGAGGTGTTGCCGGTCTTGTTGCTCCTTATCTTCTTACTGATGATCCACACGGCCTTGTCGTTTGTGGTAGCGCTGTTTTTGGCGCACTGGCTCTGGGATTTCCCACTCTTGTACTTACCTATGCATCTCATGATGGCAATACTAATGTGGTGGAGTATGACCTTGCCTACGATCACATTAGTGCTGTTGTTGCTGCACTTAAAAAGAGACATGATATTCATAAACCACTTGCTGAAGAACTTGTTCCTGGAGAAGGAGATGGCTACAACGTCTTTCACTCAAGAAGAATAGAGCCAGGCACAGGTTTTGTGGAAAGAACTATTCGATATTCTTTGAGTGATTCTCATCAGGCTCTTGATCTTTTTGTTGTGAATGGCATTCCTGAAAGAATTGGAGCATCAACAAAAAATCCAAGAGGATCAAGTGAAGGTCAACGATATGATGCAAAAACATCTGTACATTTTTCTTACAGAGGTGCGAATCCTATTTCTTTTCCAGAAGCTGCTGTTCAAAAATATCAAGAAGGAATACAACAGTATGGACGATTACTGATGAGATAAATAGAAGAGATCTCACGATATGTTCACATTGAAAGATTAAGCCAAGTCTAAAAATCATAAAGACGCAATAATTAAATACATCCTTTTCTCTTAAAGTTCTGCATGTACCCACAATCCCACTTTTTATTTCCATTATTGATTGGTTTGATTTTAGAAAAATTAGGCTATGTTGGCTTTGATTTTGTTCTGGTTGCTGTCTTAGTTGGTGTGCTTGTTGATATGGATCATCCTCTCCATCACTTTTTTACAACAGGACAACTCAGCATTACTGCAACTGCAGATGACGCATTCAAAAAACACATTGATGACAGAACATTTTTGCACCACAAATTAGGAATGCTTGTGACGACACTCTTTTTTATTATCCTCTGGAAATATTTTCCCTACTGGACAGCTGCACTGACAGTCGGTTATTACAGCCATATGCTCTTAGACCATGTTACAGCAGATGGGCGATTACTTGATAATAGAACTGACAAAGATTATTTAGGAAAAGGAAGACCTGTCTTAGTTTATTTCTGCGGATACACGATCAAAATTGCGAAATTTGAAATTGCATTTGATGCACTTTGTGTTGTTGGGTTAATGGTTGTGTTTTTAGTTTAAATTTTATAAAGCAAGATGCGTTTCTCTCTGATTATGACCTTACTCACCGATGCCACAACACTGGTAACGCGAGGACTTTATTATCAAGGAAAATATGGAACATGGGATCTCTTCTGGAAAGGAGCTCATGATATGACATTTGGTGCAGGAACAACACCAATGGATCCTTCACGTGTCTACACTGATTTTCACGTTCATATCCATCGCACTACAGACCCACGCCGCATGCTCCGCGAAGCTGCAAAACGTGTTGATATTGTTGCAATTACAGGCAGAACTGAAGATTTTGCAGACAATCATCATACCTTAGATACATTCTTGGAAAGCTGCAATGACCATACTGTTGAAATTGAAAAACTTGGGGAAAATGTTGCAGTTGCAGAAGTTGACAGAAAAACACTCTATCTTATTCGCGCAACAGAGATCTATCCTACTGAAATAATTGGTGTTGTTTCTGTTGGGGGGAAATTACAAAGAAGATATGAGAGACATGGAGAAGGAACACTTCATGATACTATCTCAGACGCAAGAGATCACACTGCATTCTGGTTTATTGATCACCCTTTTAGCATTGCTTCTCCTGTCATTGCATTTCGCTACCCTACTGAAGACGAAGTCAAAAGAAGAATAGAAATTTTCAGAAGATATGATGCAATGATTGAAACAAATAATCATCAAAATACATGGTGGATGTATCTTTCCAATGAAATTGCAACAGCTGTTGCACAAGAACATGGCCTTGTTGGCATTGGAAACAGTGATTCTCACTTCCGCTTACGCGATATTGGCTTGACACGAACAAGCTTTCCAAGAACAATGCTTGATACTTCTACTGAAGAAAAATTTCTTGCATCGCTTCAAACAGCGTTTTCTCAACAACAGCATATTGAAACAGGGTTTGCAAGTGACTGGGCTTTTGCACACTATATGGTTATTGCTGGTAAAATTCCTGCATATCAGCGCGTTGCAGTTCGCTATAATCTCTAAGTGCAATAACAAACAATATAAACTCAGCAAAAATCATTTTGACAGAGGTGATAGCGATGGAAATTCCGTTAGGATTGAGTTATGATGATGTTCTTCTTGTGCCAAAACACTCTCATGTCAGCAGCAGAAAAGAAACATCTATCGTTACTCAACTCACCAAAGCCATCAAACTCAACATCCCACTTGTTTCTGCAAATATGGATACTGTCACAGAGTCTAAAATGGCAATTGCCATGGCACGACAAGGAGGAATAGGTATTATTCATCAGTTCATGAGTATTGAAGAACAATGCAAAGAAATACGAAAAGTCAAACGAAGCACCAGCTATGTTATTGATGAACCATTAACCATTGATGAAAACAAAACAGTGGAAGAAGCACTGCAACTCATGGAAAATGTTGGTATTAAAGGACTAGTCGTGGTGAATTATGAGCGAAAATTTGCAGGCATATTAACACAACGTGATATTCTTTTTGAAAATAACTTTTCTCGGCTTGTAAAAGAAGTAATGACACCAAAAGAAAAAGCAATTACTGCGCTTGTTGGCACACGCAGAAGCGAAGCAAAAGAAATCATGCACAAACATAAAATAGAAAAACTTCCACTTCTCGACGCAGATGGCTTTGTACGCGGCTTAATCACTGCAAAAGATATTCTTGACACATACAGATACAAAGATGCAAGCAGAGATCCAAAAGGTCGATTACTTGTTGGTGCTGCTGTTGGTGTTAAAGAAAGCTACTTGCAGCGTGTTGATGCATTACTTCGAGAAGGAACTGATGTTCTTGTCGTGGATATTGCACATGGACATAGCGACCTTGCACTAAACACTATTCGCGGCATTAAAGAGCGTTATCCTGCTGTTCAGATTATTGCAGGCAATGTTGCGACAGCAGCTGGCTGTGAAGCACTTATTAAAGCAGGCGCAGATGCAATCAAAGTCGGTGTTGGCCCTGGCGCTGGTTGCAGCACACGCATTGTTGCAGGTTCAGGAGTACCACAACTTACTGCTGTCCTTGACGCTGTTTCTGTTGCACGGCATTATGGTATTCCCATCATAGCTGATGGTGGTATTAAGAATAGCGGCGACATTGCGAAAGCACTCTCTGCAGGAGCTATGACGGTCATGTGCGGCAGTATTTTTGCCGGCACTGATGAAAGTCCTGGAAACGTTGTCCTGCGACATGGCCGACGCTATAAAGAATATCGAGGAAGCGCAAGCGCTGAAGCAAACCATGCACGCAGGGAACGAGAGACAGGAAAAGTGATTAAAGAAAAACTAGATTATAACCCAGAAGGAGTTGCAGGTTATGTGCCATACAAAGGAAGTGTGACAGAAGTTATTTCTGAGCTGGTGAACGGGTTGCGGTCTGGTGTAAGTTATTGCGGCGCTGCAAACATTTTGGAGATGCAGCAGAATGCTTCTTTTGTGCGGATTAGTTCTGCTGGAATGCGCGAGAGTAAACCGCATGATATTGAGGAGAAGTAGGTTTTATTTTTTTCTTATTGAGAAGCCTACTCCACCAAAATCGCTGGCTTTCCTGGACTTGCCTGTGCTGCTTTTGGATAGCCAGAATTTGCAGCTTTCAATATTTCTATGGGACAGCCAAACTCCTTTTCCAAGAATGCTTTTGCATGATGAAGCGTTGATACTTCAGCATCATCATTTTTCAGCGCACGTATCATTTTTCCACCAGAGATAAGCTTTGGAAGGAATTTCATGATATCAGTACCATGCTTTTTCATCTCTTTATCTTCCATGATTTGTTGCATAATCACTTTGGGGTTTTTTGTCCCTTCCATACATTTGTAAACAAGATGATATAATTGATATTTCCATGGAACTGAAACAAACAGCGTGATTTTCTGCGGCTGTTTTTTGATTAACTTCAAAACACTTGCGACATCCCCTAAGACTGTTTTTATTATTTCTTCTTGAACTTGAAGCTCTTCTTGGATTTTTTGCTTATTTGCGACCGGCCACTGGGCTTCACAAACAAATCCTTTCTTTCCAAGAGCTTCCCAAATCTCTTCACAGATATGTGGTGCAAATGGACTCAACATAATCAGTTGCGATTCAATGATGTTCTTCATCAACTCTTTTTGTGGGATATTATGAGAACGCTTCAAATACCATTTCACCGCTGCCTGCAACTCAAAGAAAATCAGCTGTGATGCTGTTCTAAATTGTGTCTCTTCCATCGCAGCAGTTGCATCTCTCATTATCTCATAGAACCGCGATTCCATCCATGCATCAATACGTTCATGATTTTCCCGCCCTATATCGTAGAGTGCTGTGCATGTTTCTGCATAGGTTTGAATTTTTTGCTTAAAAGCTGTTGCAAATGTGCTGTCCCAATTTGGATCATCAAGCCCCTCTCCTCCTGAAAGAATGGTGACTCGCGCAGCATCAACACTAAACTTACTACTCATGTCTCGCAATGGAATCATGTTGCCCAAGGATTTGCTCATCTTTTCTCCGTCGACTGTTACCCACCCATTTACGCCGATTCCTTTCGGCCATTGTGCCTCTGGAAATAATGCAACATGATTAAATATGAAAAATGTCAAATGGTTTTGAACAAGATCTTTTCCTGAATTTCTGAAATCAAGCGGATACCAGTAGGTAAACTCTTCATGCATTTTTTGCAAGAATGTTCTATCACAACTATATTTTTGAGCAAGAACTGCTGGTTCTCCTTTTCCTAAAAAAACATACTCAAAAAATGCATCGTCTATTTTTCCTGCTTCTATCTCTTTGATCTTATGTGCAATTGTATAATATGCCATGTAAATGGTGCTATCACTTAAACTTTCAATTAACCACTGCTCATCCCATGGAAGTGACGTCCCAAGCCCTTCTTTTCTTGTACATGCCCAATTATGCAGCCAATCTATCACATAATCAAACTGCTGCCGCACAATATCCGGATACAATTTCATTCTATTAAGACAATGATGCGCTTGTTCTTTCCAGCCTTCATGACCATACGCAATAAACCATTGATCTGAAACAAGCTTTGGAATACAGATTGTTAAGCAGCGGCAGACAACTGGACCAGTAAGCTCATAAAATAATTCAAATCCATGGTTCAGAAGCTCTTTTTTTATTACTTCTTTTGCCTCTGTGACTTTCATTCCTTCTAAGTTCTTTCCACAAAAATTTCTATACAAACTATTCATTGTACTTTGATAGAAACTTTTTCTGTACAACGCTTTTCTTGCTTCAAGAAGTTTTTTCTCATCTGTCTGATGTGCAATGCCAAACTCTTCACATAATCGCATTGCCGGAACATCACCATAATCAGGAGTGTTGAGGACAGGAATTGCACGAATTTCTTCTATTGTTCTATAATCTAAACTATATTTCTCACACAATGTATGATTCCGCTGTAAATCTTGTAATGCAATCCAGTCATCTGGGCTATCTGATGGAACACTATGGACGATTCCTGTTCCTTTATCAGGAGCACAGAAAAGACCAGGCAAAATCAGTACTTTTTTTCCATTATATTCTTCCACTGTTTTTCCAATTAAATCCTTTCCAAGCACTTCTCCAATGATTCTTGTTTTCCTTTGCTGCTCTGTAAGCTTTGCGAGCGCTTCTTTGCTGACAATCCAGCGTTCATTATTCACTTCTGAACGAACATACTTTACATCAGGATGAAGCCAGATATTGGTCACCCCAAGAATTGTTTCAATGCGCAATGTTGCACTCACCAGATACTCGCTTGTTCCAGATAGTTTGTGTTTGACAATGACAAATTCTTGTGTCGTTTCTCCTTCCCCTTTACTTCTGCTATGATCACTCACTGCCATATTCTCTTTTGGGCACCAGACAACTGGAAATTCTCCTTTTGTGACGTATTTTTTTTCTTTTAGTTTTCTAAACTGCCACTGAATAAATGCATTATAATGAGGATTTAATGCTGTTGTGTAAAAATTTCTGCGCCAGTCTATTGCAAGACCCATACCACGAAAATCTTTTTCAAACTCAGGAGCAAAAAAATCAATCCAGTGTTCTGTATTTTCAAATTTGTGTAGCTCCTTTTCTTCAATGCCCATATCCTTCATAATTTTCATTTGCTTTTCTTCACGCTCTTTCACTCGCTTTGCTGCTGCAATAATTGGACTTCCCGTCGCATGCCATCCTTGCGGAAAAAGGACGTTATATCCTTGCAGTTTTTTATATCGAGCAAATGCTTCTACTCGCATAATGGTATACAAATGGCCAATATGAGGATACGCATTAATGTATGGATAGGGGAATGTACAAAAGAATTTCTTTTTCCCAGACTGTGCATCAGCATCAAACACTTTTGCTTCTTCCCAACGCTGCTGCCACTTTTTTTCAATTGCTTGTGTATCCATCTAGAAAGAAGAATGGAATTTGTTTAAATAGTTTGTTTCTTTCCCACAATCCTCTTCTTCAATTCCTCTGCTGTTGTTGTTACTCCATGCTTCTTGAAATAGCTCACCATGTTTCTTATATCCCTATCTAATAACTCATCTGCATTCACTGCATCTGTCGGACTTGCCTGCGACATATCAATAATAACTGGTATTTCTTTCCAGTTGAGAATGTTATACTCACTCAGATCGCCATGAACCAATTTTGCTTTTTGATAGAGCAGCGCAATATTTTTGATGAGCTTTTCAAAAAAGTCTGCAGGATTTTTCGGAGATTGTTGTTTGAGCCGTTGTGCAGACTCTCCTATTGCTTCATCGCCAATCATCTGCATCACAAAAACATGATGAAGAAGCGCAATAGGTTTTGGGACTTTTACTCCAGCTTCACGCGCTTTCATTATATTCCGATACTCACGCTGCACCCAAGAGAAAATAACCTGCCTTCTTTGTTTTTTTATGTTGTAATACCGCGGATCATGCTTAATATAATCATACATTTTGTTAAAGTTGCACGCTTCTAAACGATAAATTTTGACAATTTTGTATACCTCAGCTCCTTCTTCTTTTTTGCGGGCAGAGAAAACATTTGCTTCTTTGCCTATCGAAACAGGACTGACTAACTCATCATAATGCTTTTGCTTTGAAAGTTTAATAAGATCATTCATAGTAAACGCATCAAAGACATTACCATACACTTTCCAACGTTCATGGGTAATTCGTGCCATATTTTCTTTGAAGCAACTGTTGTTATATAAACTCTTCTTTTAGTTTTTAGACGATAAGAACCAAAAAGCTTAAATAGTTGTTTTTTAAGAAAGAATGTATTTTTTTCAAAAGAGGTGTACTTTATGACAAAATATCATCCGTTATATGCATATGCAATAGTAAGTGTTGTCCTTCTTCTCGGCATTCAAATGATGCTTACTGCTGGACCAAATGGAATAACAGGTCTTGCTGTTGGTGACCAACAAGGCGGAAATCCGCAAGGTGGCGATCAACAAGGACAAGGAACATCTGGTGGGCAACAAGGGTTTTTCCAAAGAATGGGTGGCTTCTTTGGATTGGGTGGTGGAGATACGACAGGACAAGCTGGCGCAGCTGGACAAAATAAACAACAAGGTGGAAAGAAACAAGGCGGAACACAAGGACAGGGTGGACAGACAGGCCAACAATCTGGAGGTCAACAGGGCGGTCAATCACAAACAGGATCGACTGGTCAAACAGGTGGAACGAGTGGGCAAACAGGAAGTTCTGGACAACAACCTTTTGAAGATGACGGAACAGATACTGATGGGGATGGAATTACAGATGCTGTTGAAAAAAGTCTTGGTTTAGATTATGAAAATGAAGATACTGATGGGGATGGTTTAACTGATCAAGAAGAATTAGAAGAAACATTCACTGATCCTAAAAATACAGACACTGATGGAGATGGCATAGGAGATGCAGACGATACAGATAATGGTACTTCTGCAAGTGGCAGTGGCTCTTCAGGCAGTAGTGGAACAGGAGGAAGCAGTTCTTCAGGCAGTGGAACAACTGGACAACAACAAGTACAAGAACTCAGCGAAGAAAGCAAAGAATGCTTAGACGAAATTGATGAAAAGATCAAATCCTGCACAGAAGATGCAGTACAGAGTTGCCTTGATGATGATGCAGGCATTGATTGTATCATGAAAGCAATTGGATCATGTATGGATGACTACAAAGACGATAAAGACGGTTGTTTTGAAGAAAGTAGTGAATAAAGAAGTGAGAGATTTATGGCCATAACTGAAGAAAAAGTACAACTCTACATTGTTGCAATTGTTGGCGTTGTTGCAGCTGTTGGCATTTTGGTGTTGTTGATGGGGACTGATACAACAAGCGAAAGCGACACTGATATAATTGGGCAGGCAACAACCATACCGGCAGGGATGTTTTGCTGTGCTCCTGTAACGTGGTCTGATGGCACTACACATTGTATAAGTTATTCCTCCAAACCTTGCAAAAGAACTAACTGATCTTTTTCTTTTTTATTATTTTTCAGTGATTAATCTAATCGTCCACAACATTTATAAATAATGAGTGCTTTCTAAACAGCTAGGTAGAGATGCAAATGGGTTCTTATTGAGCCGAACTTGTTGTTCGTCGCTATGACTATAAGACACTCTTGTATCAGACAGCCCGACACGAGAGTAACGCAATGAAGCTGTCGCGGACGCAAGCTATGCAGTTGCGCGTTAGTGTTTCGGGCAACAATCTTTCATAATCAATAATGCATATAAAAACCGTACAAAACACTAGAATAAGAATATTCCATTCATTACTTACGCCTTAAGGAAATAAAGGTCCTTATTGAAGGCCAATAGATAATTTAACATCAATGGCTTACTCTATTACTTCTAGACTGTTTTGAACATAAATAGGAGTTGAGATATATGGGAAAAATTAGTCCAGTTTCTGCAAAATACATTGTTCATGCAACCATCCAAATTGATGGCATGGTTGACAAGCCAGACGTTATTGGTGCAATTTTTGGCCAGACAGAAGGACTTCTTGGCGCTGACCTTGAACTGCGTGAACTTCAACGCTCTGGAAGAATAGGCAGAATAGAAGTAAACACAGAAACAAAAGCAGGAAAAGCACAGGGATCTATTATCATCCCTTCCAGCCTTGACAAAGCAGAGACTGCAATTGTCGCAGCATCTCTTGAAATAATCCAACGCATCGGTCCATGCAACGCAAAAATCCATATTGATAAAATTGAAGATGTTCGTATTTCTAAGCGACAACAAGTTATTGAACGAGCAAAAGAACTCCTCAGAAAACTTGTCGATACATCATTGCCAGACTCGCAAGAGCTTGCGGATGAGGTTGCACACTCTGTTCGCGTTATGGAAATAGGGGAATATGGCCCAGAGAAATTACCTGCTGGCCCTGCAGTTGAAGAATCAGATGAGATTATTGTTGTTGAAGGCAGAGCAGATGTTGTTAACCTTCTCAAATATGGGATTAAAAATGCAATTGCAATCAATGGAACTTCTGTTCCTTCATCTATGATTGATCTTTGTAGAAGAAAAACAGTGATTGTATTTGTTGATGGAGACAGAGGAGGAGACCTTATTATTAAAGAACTTACCACGGTCACTGACATTGATTTTGTCACCAAAGCGCCAGATGGCAAAGAAGTGGAAGAATTGACACAGAAAGAAATTCTTAAAGCACTTCGCGCAAAAGTAGGTCCTGAACAAGTGAAAAGCGATGGAGGAGCACATCAAACAGATGACCGCGGCTTCCAACGTAGACCACAATTGCAGCAGAATAACAACAATGGGCGAAGAGAAATGAGACCAATGACACGAAGTGCTCCTGTTGCTCCACAGCGACCGACTACAGGATCTTCTGCACCATTACAACGACGTGCACCACTTCCTGCAGCACGACCAGCTTCTCCCACAGCAGGGTCTGATGACAAAAAAACTTTTGGAAAAATGCTTGAAGACCTTATTGGAACTCGAGGAGCATATATCCTTGACAACAAACTTAACATCCTTGGAAAAGTCCCCTCCAGTGAACTTCCTGCAACAATCAAAAGTCTGAACAGTGGAATTCACGCAATTGTCTTTGATGGTTTAGTTGAAGATGAACTTCTTGAAATTGCAGAGAACACTGGTGTGAAATATCTCATTGCAATGGGCTCTAAAGTGAAAGGAACCGGCAATGTTCAGATCATGACTGCTGATGATTTATAATGCCAAAACAAAAGAAACGAAACAAAGTTCTCAAAACACTCTATTACAAAGATGAACCATTCTATGGCATGAGCGATACCTGCACTGGACAGATTGAGATTAATGTAGAGTTTATCTGGAAGCTTTCAAAGAAAAATGAGGACAAATTTATCAAACTCTTTTCACTAACCTACATCCATGAATATATTCACACGATTGTCAGCGACATTGTTCAAGAACTTTATACATGCGGTGAAGAAAAATTTATTCGAAAAATACTTGGTGAAGAATGGAACAAAGAAATGGAAAAATATTATGAATGCGTGCAAGTAAAGAGAAACTACTCCTCTGCATAGACAATCATTGCTGCTTCTTTTAATGACAGAAGATATGCTTCAACTGCTGTCTTTTGTTTTTCCAAAGTTAAGGTTTGCATTATTTGTTCTTTAAAATCTTCAAATGCATCTTTTTTATCTGTGACAATAATTACGTGATATCCATACTCTGTCTCTACAGGCTCTTCTGTCATTTCACCGACATTCATACTGAAAACAGCTTCCTCAAACGTAGGAACCATCTGCCCTTTTGTAAACCAACCTAAATTACCACCATTAAACTCTGCACTTGGATCATCAGAATATTGCTTCGCAAACTCACCAAAATCAGTACCTGCTTTTATCTCTTCTGAAACAGTTTGTGCAAGTGCATGCGCTTCCTCTTTTGTTCTTGTTTGTTCACAGCGAAGCGCTCCTTCATAACAGATCAGGATATGACTTGCCCGAACCTGTACCAAACTGTTTTTCTGCTCTTCAAAATATGCAGTAACCTCTTCTTCTGTTACCTGGACATTACTTAAAACATCTTTTTCAATAAGCTTATTTACTGCAAGCTGCTCTTTTATCATTTCTTTTAACTCATCAAGTGTTGTGTTTTCTGCTGCTAAACGAACTTCTAATTCCTCCATTGTTACTTGTGCCTGTATTGTTATATTCTCGACTGCAGCATTTACTTCTTCTTCTGAAACAGTAATTGCATTTTCTTCTACTTCATTCAACAATAATTCTTTTGCTATCAATTGCTCTAAAACTGCAGCGCGGATCTGTGTCTGATCAACTCCTGCTGCAAGATAATATGATGGAAGCCTACTTATTTCTTCTTGTAAAACATCTTCAGTAATTTCCACTCCATTTACTGTGACAACAACGTCTCCTCCTCCAAAAGGTAATGATAGCTCTGTCTTAAACGTGACAAAAACCAAGATAAGAATTCCTACGATTGTGCATATAAGCAACTTATTGCTTAAGGAAAGATATTCCTCATCCTTCTTTTCTGGTGCAGGTGCAAATACATCTGCACTTTGTCTCTTTTCTATTATTCTCTGCTTTTTTTCCATGATCGCATCCCCTCAAGTCAATAATCAAAATAGCAGTATCGTCATCTTTTAAAATGTTGTGAATTCACGCTCTGAAGCAAAGTATATAAACTTCACATCCACATATTTCTCCATGTATGAAATTGTTATCGGCAGAGACCAAAAAGACAAAGAAAAATATGGAACAAAAGGAGCTATCTTTCTTGGCAAGCAATACGTCACCATGGGACAAACAACGTCTGTCTCTAACGCTGTTTATCTTGATATGATCAGAAGCCACATTATTTTGGTTGCAGGAAAGAGAGGCTGTCTTACTGGGGATACTCTTGTTTTTACCCATACTGGATATAAGAAAATTGAGGATTTTGATGAAAAGAATGACAAAATCCTTTCATTCGACAAGGAAAATAAAATATTTGAATGGGAAGAAGCTAAACTATTAAAATATTCTATTAAAGATGAGGAATTATTACATTTAGAAATCGTTGATGGAAGAGAAATATTACTTACAAAAGAACATCCTTTACTTGTTTCTTATGGAAAATATTTATTCTGGAGGAGAGCTATAGACTTGAAACCAAATGATAAGCTTGTTTCTTGTTTGGAATTACCATCTATTAAAAAAGACGAAGAGAATAATAGAATAGCAAGGCTTCTTGGGTTTATTCTTGCAGACGGCAACATAAATATAAGAAAAGGAAGATTTAAGGATGGAAGAGGACATTGGTACAATGGAACAAAAGCCAGAATTAGAATTTTTAATGCTGACAAAGAAGTACTAGAACACGCAAAACAAGATTTTGAAGAAGAATTTAAAATCGAAGTAAAAAAGTATAAAAAAAAAGACTGTAACTGTGAGATTGTTGAGACAAAACATCAAAAAGTAGTTAGGAGATTTGTTGAACTTGGTGTTCCTGCTGGCAATAAATCCGCAATTATACGAGTTCCGAAAATAGTATTTCAAAGTTCACAAGAGTTTAAAGCGAATTTTCTGAATGCACTATTCTGCTGTGATGGTTATATTCATCAAACAGGGCGATATATTGAATATTCCTCTAAATCAAAGAATTTTTTGTTAGATCTTCAGCTTTTATTAAGCCATTTTAGTATAGAATCATCAATAAGACCTAAAAATTCAAAGCTTAACGGGAAGATATTTAAGAACTATAGGCTTTTTATAACAGATAACAAGTCTATTGAGAATTTTAAAGAGATAGGTTTTTTTATCAACTTCAAACAAAACAGACTAAAAAGTCACAAAATAAACAACACACAAAGAAGAAAAACACATTATATCAACAATCAACTCGTTTGTAAAAAAATAAAGAGAATAAATAAAGTTAAGGATATCCAAAATGTCTATGATTTATCAGTAAATAAGAACCATTCTTTTATTGCAAATGGAATAATCTCTCATAATTCTGGCAAATCCTACACGCTTGGTGTTGTTGCAGAGGGAATGGCTGATCTTCCTCCTGAAATTAAACAAAACCTCACCATATTACTTCTTGATACTATGGGTGTTTATTGGACCATGAAATACCCAAACAAAAAAGAACTTCCTGAACTAAAAGAGTGGGGTCTTGATCCCAAAGGCTTAGATGTTCAAATTTACACTCCTACCTTGTTTTTTGAAGAATATCGCAACAAGGGAATTCCTACTGATTTTCCTTTTGCACTTCAGCCTAATGAGCTTACTCCAGAAGACTGGTGCATCACATTTGATGTTAACATCAATGAACCTATCGGTGTTCTCATTGAGCGTGCAATTAACACACTGCGCGAACAGACAAAAGAAGAAGGCTACTCGATCCAAGAAATTATTGATGCCATTGACTCCCTTTCAGCAGAAGCTGATATTAAAAATGCTGCAAAGAACAGATTTTATAATACCCTTGCCTGGGGAATTTTTGACAAGAAAGGAACAAAGATAGAAGATCTTGCACAAGCAGGCAAAGTTGGAATCCTCGATGTTTCTTGCTACGCAACAATGCCCAATGGATGGAAAATTAAATGTCTTGTTGTTGGACTTGTTTGTAAAAAATTGTTCATGCAACGGATGCTTGTGAGAAAAGATGAAGAGTTTGCACAACTTCATGAATCTATGCGATATTTCAGCACAGAACAGGACACAAAACAGGAATTTCCTCTTGTATGGGTTGTTGTTGATGAAGCACATGAATTTTTGCCTCGACAAGGAAAAACCACAGCAACTGACCCACTCATCACTATTCTTCGTGAAGGAAGGCAGCCTGGCATTAGTTTGATTCTTGCGACGCAACAACCTGGAAAAATTCACACAGACGTTATGACGCAAAGCGACACTGTTCTTAGCCACCGCATTACTGCAAAAATTGACACAGAAGCACTAGGCACTTTAATGCAAAGCTACATGCGTGAAGGATTAGATGTTCAATTGGATAAATTACCACGAACAAAAGGGAGTGCACTTCTTTTTGATGATACAAACGAAAAATTGTATCCTGTGAAGATTCGTCCTCGCTTTACCTGGCATGGCGGAGAAAGCCCAACTGCACTGCATGAAGTGAAGGATAG
>Ga0233425_10002485_pt1 | contig 36111 bp, 35 predicted proteins | sample Watercolumn_Towu_2_FD_181712 | JGI IMG/M metagenome (GOLD analysis project Ga0233425, IMG submission 181712) | Freshwater microbial communities from Lake Towuti, South Sulawesi, Indonesia - Watercolumn_Towuti2014_140_MG | ecosystem: Environmental > Aquatic > Freshwater > Lake | place...
TCGGCGCGGTACTCGTCCGTGTTGTCTTCGAAGTTGATCCCGATCGGGTCATGTCTGAACAGCAGGGCCTCGACCTGAGAGACGAGGGCCTCCTGGCCCACGAGGGCCGACTCGCGGTCCACCCGCGCGGCGGCGATGGCAGCCGATTGCTGCGCCCACTCCACGTCGGGGTCCGGCTTCGACTTCTTGAACCATCGCATGGGCGCAGCATGCCATCGATGAGGCGATGCCTAATGCCGGTTCTTTCTCGGTTGTGCTGCCGGGTTCGCCCGTTAGGCGGCTCCGGCGATGAAGGCGGCGACGACGTAGTTGGCGTGGCGGTCGAGGTTGCCGCGGGCGCGGTCGTAGCGGGTGGTGGTGCGGGGGTCGGCGTGGCGGGCGGCGATCTGGACGTCGCGCAGCGGGACCCCGGCGTCCAGCGCTGCGGTGATGTAGGCGTGGCGGAGGGCGTGGCAGCCGACCTTGTGGTCGATGCCGGCTCGGCGGGCGAGGCGCTTGACGATGCGGGTGGCGGCGTTGCGGTCCATCCGCCGGCCGGTCCGGGTGCGCAGCAGCGCGCCTGTGGTGCGTCCGTCGGCGGCGAGGTCCAGGGTGCGGGCGACGGGGACGGGCAGGGGGATGAGAGCGGGCTTGTTGCCCTTGCCGATCACGTGCAGGGTGCGGTGCCCGCGCTCGGTGCCCATGTCCTCGATGTCGACGTGGCAGGCCTCCGACACGCGCAGCCCGAGCAGGCCGAGCAGGGTGATGAGGGCGGCCTCGTCCGGGCCGGAGGCCCGGGCGGCGGCGACCAGCGCACCGAGCTGCATGCGGTCCAGGCCCAGGACCTGGGACTCCTCGGGGACCCGGGGCCGCCGCACGTACTCCGCCGGGGACCGGTCCAGGTAGCCGTCGATGACCGCGAACCGGTAGAACCCGGCCACCGTCGACAGCCGCCGGGCCGTGGTCGCGGGGGCGTAGCCGCGCTCCTCCTCCATCCACCGCACGTAGAGCTCGACGTGGGGACGGGTCATGTCGAACACCGCGACCCCGCGCGCGGCGCACCAGTAGAAGTAGGTGCGCAGGTCCAGGGCGTAGGCGTCGCGGGTGCGGCCGGAGTAGCGGGCCAGGTACCCGGCAGCGGCGAGGTGGACCTCGTCCAGAGCGGGCATCGGCTCGGGGATGACGATCGTCGTCGACTCGGTCATGACAGCCTCCAGATCACGGCAGGGGTAGGAGGCACCAACGTCCGACCGGCCCAGCGGAAACGTCCAGAGCTAGGCGAAACAGAGAAAGAACCGGCAGTATCGCTCGGGTGGCTGAGGCAGTGGCGGGTGACAACGAGCCCGTCAAGCTCAGGCCGCTACCGGAGACGCGGTTCTTCAACATGTTCCCGGGTCTACTGCTCTCTGTCGTGTGTGTCATGGCTCTGACGGACGACCAACCCGCGGACTGGCTCCCGGCCGACTGGGTGCTGTGGGGTGGGGCGGCGCTGGGGGTTGTTCTCGGCCTGCGAGGCGCTCGGATGGGGGTCTACTTCAGGGGCGATCGGCTCACCGTCCGGGGGCAGTTCCTCAGCCGGAGCATCAAGACGACGCGCGTCGTCGCCGTTCGTGACGGCATGTTGCCGACACTCAAGTGGAAGACCGCCAACGGTCGAACAATGGCCTCGCCCTTGGTGGCGTTCGCCAACATCTCATCTATGTTGCCTCGCTACGAGGAGCACCGGGTCCAGTCCCTCAAGGACATCCGGCTGGAGGTTGGTCGCGCCAAGAGGCGCGCCTAGGTGCCGTTCTGACTCGCCTGGTTGCCGCTCGATCCGGCACCATCGCTCGCATGACGGAAGCCTTCGACGATCGGGTTGAGCGCTTGATTGCGACGCTCGATTCGTTGGTCGGTCTCCTGCGGGCCTCCGACCAGGAGTTCTGGGCCGACTGGATCGAGACTGCCCGCGAACAGATTCAGCGGCGTGACCCCTCGGGCCTTGACTACCTGCTCAGCGCATATGGAGGGATGGGCAGTCTCAACGACCTGTACCTCGGGCAGGACACGGACTGTTTCGACGCGCTGAAGAACGATGCGTGGTCGTCGTCCATGGAACTGCGGAGAGAACTGCTCCGCCCATAGGTGCCGATAGGACTCGCGGTGGAGGCGAAGGAGCCTGTGAGCAGACGGGGGTGATTGCGTGAGGACTCGCAACACCGGAGCCGCACTTCTGGTCGCGGTTGCACTCGCGGCATGCTCGTCCGGCCCTGCCGACGCCCCGAGCGCGACACCCAGCGGAACGCTGCTCACGTCGGTTCCGACGTCGGCAGCGGACAACTGCACCGGGCCGGCGGAGAACCAGGTGCGCACCTGTGCCGCATGGGGTGAGCCGGGACAGATCGTGGTGGTCGTCGTGGGCAGCAGTTCATGTCCCGTCTTCGCAGCGTCAGCGGTCATGACCGCGCCTCAGCAGGTGGTGATCAATCTCGGCTCCCGAGGCGGCCCTTCGTGCACCGCCGATGCGGTCGAGACCGCGAGCGTGATCGCTGCTCCTGCGGGGCTGGACGAGACGAAGAGGACCGTGCTCACGATCGGCAAGCTCACGATCGAGCTGCCGCCGCGCGTTCAGCCTTGATGGCGCCAGGACCCACCAGCCAAGCGGCACCGCTGCTCCCGCGGGGGAGTGGGCGCGCGCCTGTAGCCCTCCGAGGTGGAGCCGGTTCGGAGGGCAGGCGACGTCGTGGCGTCAGAAGGGCGGTGGGTCGTCGTCGGGCGGGGGAGGGGGATCGCCGTCGTCCGACGTGTCGGCAGGCGTAGCCGGCGGGCCGGGATCGGGCTCGTCCGGCGGGTGGAGGAAGGCCCGCGGCGGGACGACGATGCGCTGGCCCCAGCGGGTGGCGATCACGCAGGAGCCGTCGGCCTGGGAATTCTCGATGTTGAAGTAGCCGGCGGTCTTGAGCTGGTGATGGGTGATGGAGATCCCGCCCATGTTCGCCGAGCTCGTCGGGCCCTCGGGGTGCGGCACCGCATGGTCGGCCTGCAGCCGGTCATGCCGGGTGATCGGGCAGACCGGGATCCGGCAGCCGTCACGGTGCAGGACGTGGTCGCGGACGTCGCCGGCGTTGTACATGCGGCCCTTGTCGAGCAGGTAGCCGGTGACGTCGTCGGTGACCATCCGCCGGTAGGTGCGCGCCTTGCGCTCCCACTCCCTGGCCTCGGCCGCGGGGATCGGCTGGCCCGCGAGCAGGGCCGCGTGCTCGGCCTCTCCGCGCAGCACCGACAGCGGGACGACGAGCGACACCTCGACGTTGAACACGTCCTCGAGGTCGAGCTCGATCGTGCCGTCCTCCAGGCGCTTGCCCAGGGTGAGCGCGAGCATCACGTCGGCCCGGCATCCGCCCGCGGAGGCATCTGCGTCCTCGGCGTCACCGTCGTCCGGTGCGGCGTGGTCGATGTCGGTGCTGACGTCGGCGTCGGGGTCGGCGTCGTCAGCGGTGTCCGCGTCGTGCTCGACCTCGACGGAAGCGCCGGAGCCGTCGGCGTCCGGGGCCGTGGGGTCGGCGGAGACCGTGCCGCGGCCGGCGGCGGGCACCACGAGCTGCTCGCCGTCGCGCCCCATCGGCGACGGCTCGTCGACCGTGGGCCGCTCGGAGGGCGGCGTCGGCGTCGCGGCCGGCTGGGCGGGGGTGGCCGGGCTGCGGGAGCCCGATGCCGCGGTGGGCGCGGGAGTCGCCGCGGCGCGGGACGTGCGGGCGCCGCGGGCCTTGCGCTTGCGGGCCACCTGCAGGCCGCGGCCGCCCTTGCGCAGGCGCTCGAAGACGGCGGAGACGTTGAGCCACTCGTCGACGTAGACCAGGCGGCCGAGGCCGTTGTCGAGCTTCTCGATCCAGACGTCGCGCACCCGGGCGCGCTTGCGGCGGGCCGCGGCGTCGGGGTCGTGGGTCTCGATGAGCAGGCGGAGCTGGTGGGTGAAGCGGCCGGGGGTCAGGGTGCGGGCCAGCGGCAGGGCGAGCCGGCCGATGATCTCCAGCGCCGTGGGGTCGACGACGGGCCGGGTGGCCTCGACCAGTCGGCGGCAGTGGGCGGGGGAGATCTCTCCGCGGGCGAGGGCCTCGTGGAACGCCGGGAACGTGGTGCGGAGCGCGCGGGCAAGCTCGACGTCGTGGCCGGCGGTGCCCTCGCCGACCCGGCGGGCCAGGGCGATCTCGAGCTCGATGTGCTGCTCGGCGAGGTAGTCGCCCGTCGACTCGGGCCCGGCCAGAGCGACGTGGGCGGTGGCCTGCAGCGAGGCGGCCAGCGCAGCGACGTGGTCGACCCGCTGGGCGTAGGCCAGCTGCGACTTCCTCGACGGCAGCCGGGCGGGGTCGAGCTCGGCGAGCAGCAGCAGATCGGCGGGGTCGACGGTGCGGGTCATGGCCATGGCCAGCCGCTCGTGGTCGTCAGGCCCGGCGTCGTCGCCGCCGAGGTGCTCCTCGGCATGCATGACGCGCTCGTCGGGATCGGGCCACGCGGCCGCCAGGGCCTCCCAGTCGATGGCCTCGTCCTCCTGCTCCCAGGCGCGCAGCAGCGCCTCGGGAACCTCGGGGACTACGTCGAGCGGCATGGATCAAGAATAGAACAGATGTATGACGACGCAATCCCTACAGGGTAAAGGCTTGGTCAAGGAATCGCTTGCGGCACAGGCACTTTCAAGCTTTGCTCGCTCTGCCGCTCTACCAGCAAGGCCTTGCCTGAACCACAGTGCGCGGGCACTGTTGCGGGCATGGACCGCGACGTCATCGACGCTGCCTGGCGCGGTCTCCGCCAGGCCGCGGGCACGCCCGCCAGCCCCGAGCTGCTCGAGTCGGCGATCGCCGTCGGGCTGCTCCAGAACGCAGCCGGCGCCGCGGCGTCGTTGCGGGCCTCGACCGACGAGGGTGCGGCGGAGGTCGCCCACAAGCACGCCGTGGCCCTCGCGGATCGGGGATGGACGGGCGATGCGGAGCTGATCGCCCAGCTCGACGGATCCGTCGCAGGGCTGCGGCGGCTGCGCGTCGAGCTCGACGCCGTCGGCGATGCGCTGGCCGACGAGCGCGGCGGCTACCTCGACCTCACCGACGGCATGGTCTGGCCCACCAGCGTGCTCGAGGACGGCGACGTCGACGACATCGACCCGGAGGAGGAGCCCGACCGCTTCCTGTTCGTCGACGGGTGGGGCCGCCGCGACGGCTGGTCGGACATGGTCGACTTCGCCGGGGGTCTCGACGACGCGACGGCGCGCGAGGCACTGCTGGCCGCCGTGCAGGGCAAGGGGGCCTTCCGCAGGTTCCAGGCCGCGCTCGACCGGCATGAGCGCCACCGGGCCGCGTGGCGCGTCTTCTCCTCGGAGCGGCGTTCGGGCCGGGCCCGCGCCTGGCTCCTCGAGCAGGGCATCGAGCCCCTGCTCTGAAGGAGCGCCGCGTCGTGTCGCGCGTCGGGGTGGCGGGGGCCGTCGTCGTCGGGCGCTGAGGGCGCGCGGGCCACGGGCACGGGAGACGGCCTTCGGCCGTGCGGGGCGGTGCGGGGCGGCGGCGCGATCGGCGCGGGCGCTCCTCGCCGAGGGCATCGAGCCCCTGCTCTGAGCCAGCCCACGAGCAGGGCGAAGGCGCCCGCCACCCGAGGGAAAGAAGAAGGCCCAGCCGCGAGCGGCTGGGCCTTCTTCATGTGTCGGGGTGGCGGGATTCGAACCCACGACCTCTTCGTCCCGAACGAAGCGCGCTACCAAGCTGCGCCACACCCCGGTGGAGCGGATGGAGTCTACGGGGCGCACCCGGCCCCCACCAAAACGGGTACCGGAGTGGCCGGTCAGGCGACGGTGAGGGTGAGGAGCGTGGCCTCGGGCGGGCAGGCGAACCGCACCGGGGCGTACGGCGAGGTGCCGAGGCCGGCCGAGACGTGCAGGAGCGCCCCGCGGCCGTCGGCGCCGCCGCGGCCCGGCATGCCGGCGAGGTGAGGGCCGTCGACGCGCGAGAGGCCCTTGGCCTGCGAGGTGGGCAGGTCGCAGTTGGTCACGAGCGCGCCCCAGAACGGCACGCACAGCTGGCCGCCATGGGTGTGGCCGGCGATCACGAGGTCGGCGCCGTCGGCCTGCATCGCGTCGATCACGCGGCGGTAGGGGGCGTGCGTGACGCCGAGGCGCAGGTCGGCGCCGGCGTCGTACGGCCCGGCGACGTCGTCGTAGCGGTCGCGCTCGATGTGGGGGTCGTCGGTGCCGCGGACGTCGATGTCGAGGCCGGCGGCGGAGATGCGTGCTCGGGCGTTGTCGAGGTCGGTCCAGCCCTCGGCGGTGAGCGCCTTGACCAGGTCGCCCCAGGGCAGCGGCGGGCGCTGCTCGTCGACGTCGGACGGCGCCATGAGGTAGCGCCACGGCTTCACGACTCCGGGGCCGTAGTAGTCGTTGGAGCCGAGGACGAACAGGCCCGGGCGGTCGAGCAGCGGGCCGAGCGCGTCGACGACGGTGGGCACGGCCTCCTGGTGGGCGAGGAAGTCGCCGGTCACCACGACGAGGTCGGGGTTGAGGTTGTCGAGGCTGCGGACCCAGTTCGCGCGGCCCTGGTGGCGCGGCGTCATGTGGAGGTCGGACAGGTGCAGCACCCGCACCGGGCGGCTGCCCGCAGGCAGCACGCGGGCCTCGGCGCGGCGCAGCGTGTAGCGGTGGGCCTCGGCCACGGAGTAGCCGAGACCGGCGGCGGCTACGGCGCCGAGGCCGAGCAGGGCGGTGGTGAAGCGGGGCACCCGACCAGTATCCCTGCTCCGCGGACCGGACGGGTGCGGGAGGATGACGCCATGACCACCGAGCACAGCAGCCTCGAGCAGCGCCTCCACGACGACCTCACGACCGCCATCCGCGGCCGCGACGAGATCGGTGCGGCCACGCTCCGGATGGCCCTCACGGCCCTCACCAACGAGGCGAAGTCCGGCTCGGAGGAGCGGGCGCTGTCCGACGACGAGGTGATCACCGTCCTCGGCCGCGAGGCCAAGAAGCGCCGCGAGGCGGCCACGGCGTACGACGACGCCGACCGCCCCGAGCTCGCGGCCCGCGAGCGCGCGGAGCTCGCCGTCCTCGAGGGCTACCTGCCGGCGCAGCTGTCCGACGACGAGCTCGCAGCCCTCGTGGCCGCCGCCGTCGCCGAGACCGGCGCCGACTCGCCCAAGGCGATGGGCCTGGTCATGAAGGCCGTGACGCCGAAGGTGGCGGGCCGGGCCGAGGGCGGCCGCGTGGCCGCCGCCGTCAAGGCCGCGCTCAGCAGCTGATCTCCCGCGCGCGCCCGAAGGCAGCGACCCAGCGTGATCGAGCCCTTCGATGAAGGGCAGAACTGTCTGGCTCTATTGGTCCGTGGGGCCCTTCATCACCAACGGCAGTGACCGTGGGTGAGGGTCAGGGCTTGGTGGAGGTCGGCTGCGGCGATGGTGTGGGGGTGGGCTTGGGGGTGCCGCTCGGCTTGGGGGTGCTCGACGGGCTCGGCTGCGGCGAGCCGCTGGCGCTGCCCGACGGCGAGGCGCTCGGCGTCGCGGTGACCGTGGGCTTGGGCCGCTCGGTCGCCTTGACGGCGAGGTCGCCTGCGGCGCGCAGGTCGAACTTGGTGGCCGGGGTGCCCTCGAGCGCGGCGAGCATCGCCTGCTTCCAGATGGGGCCGGGCAGCGACGAGCCGAACACCTGCGGGTAGAAGCGGCCGCCGATGGTGATGTTCTTCATCGGGAAATTGCCGCGCGGGTCGTAGGTGACGACGGCGGCGGCGAGGTCGGGCGTGTAACCGACGAACCAGACGGCGGCCGAGCTATTGATCGTTCCGGTCTTGCCGGCTGCGTCGCGGCCGAGGCTCATCGCCTGGCCGGTGCGGCCGGGCAGCGGGCCGTCGATGACGCCCTTGAGCATGACGGTCACCGACGCCGCGATGCGCGGGCGCATGACCTCCTCGCACGACCCCTTGGGGATGCGCAGGTCCTTGCCGTCGCGGTCGGTCACGCGGGTGATGACCACCGTGGTGCAGCGGACGCCGTTGTTGGCGAAGACGCCGTACGCCGTGGCCATGCCGAGCGGCGTGACCTCGGAGGTGCCGAGGGTGAACGACGGCACGGACAGCAGCGGCTTGCCGTCGCCCTTGGTGAGGCCGAGGTCGGCGGCGATCTCGGCCGGGCGGCACTGGCCGGTCTTCTGCTCGAGGCCCATGAAGAACGTGTTCACGGAGTAGGCCGTGCCCTGGAACATGTTGAACGTGCCGGAGCCGGTCGAGTTGCCGACCGAGTACGGCTCGTAGGGCGCGCCGGTCTTGCAGTTGGTGAAGCCCTCGAAGGTCTTGCGCGGCGGCGAGACGATCCGCTCGAACGGGTCGATGCGCTTCTCGAACGCGGCGGCGAGGGTGAAGGCCTTGAACGTCGAGCCGGCCGCGACGCCGAGGCTGCCGCCCATGTCGCTGCCGACGTTGAAGTTGTAGGTGGTGTTGCCGCGGCCCTTCGTCCCCCACGAACGGTTCTCGGCCATGGCGACGACCTCGCCCGTGCCCGGGCGCACCATCGTGATGGCCGCGACCTTGCGGCTCTTGTCCTTGCGCGGGATGTAGGTGTCGACCGCCTTCTGCGCGCCCTTCTGCGCCTTGGGCTCGAGCGTCGTGCGGATGGTGAGGCCGCCGCGCCGCAGCAGCGCCTCGCGCTCGGCCGGCGTGCCGCCGAAGGCGGGGTCGCTGCGCAGCACGCGGTAGACGTAGTCGCAGAAGAACGGCGCGTACGACGTCGTGCAGCCGTTGCTCGGGCGCTTGGGCTTGAGGAAGTTCTTGGTCGGGATTGCCGCGGCCTTGGCCGCCTCGGCGGTGGTGATGAAGCCGAGGGCCGCCATGCGGTCGAGCACCTGCTTGCGGCGGCCCTGGGAGAGCCCCGGGTTGCGGGTGGGGTCGTAGGCCACGGGGCGCTGCACGGCGCCGGCGAGGGTGGCCGCCTCGACGAGGCTGAGCTTGCTCGCGGGCTTGGAGAAGTAACGGCGGGCCGCGGCCTCGATGCCGTAGGCGCCGGCGCCGAAGTAGGCGATGTTGAGATACTTCTCGAGGATCTCGTCCTTGGTGTACTGCCGCTCGAGGGACAGCGCGTAGCGCATCTCCTTGAGCTTGCGCGTGTAGCTGCGGGCCACGGCCGCGCGCTGCTCCTCCGGCGTCGTCGCCATGTTGAGGAACACGTTCTTCACGTACTGCTGGGTCAGGGTGGATCCGCCGCCGCCGGCGGCCGCGCTGCCGTCGGTGGTGTTGCCGACGAACGCGCGGATGACGCCGCGGGGGTCGACGCCGCGGTGCTCGTAGAACCGGCCGTCCTCGACCGCGACGATCGCCTGGCGCATCACGGGCGCGACCTGGGCGAGGGGGATCTCGACGCGGTTCTGCTCGTAGAGCACCGCGATGACGCTGCCGTCGGAGGCCAGGATCCGGGTGCGCAGGGGCAGCGGCGGGGCGGTGAGCTGGGAGGGCAGCGCCTCGTAGCTCTCGACCGCAGTGCGGGCCGCGACGCCGGCGCCGCCGACGAACGGCAGGGCTGCACCCGCCACCAGGACGCCCGCGACCACGCTCACCAGCACGAAGAGCGTGAGCCGGCTGAGCGACGAGGCGGCGGAGGAGGTCCTGGACATGGCCCATCGAGAGTACGTGGATGACGACCGTGAGACGTCCTCTGGCTCGCCCGGGTTCCCGAGAGGGCCCGGAACGATGAGCCGAAGGTGGTACCCAGGGCCCAGGTCTATGGCACAATCGGGCTATCGCAGATCACCCGTCCTGGCCTGTCTGTCCGATCGGTGCTCTGCGTAGGTTCACGTCTGTCGGCGCAAGCCTTGCGTCGGCAGGGCCCCGGCCCGGGAAGCCTTCGCGGCGACCGGCCGGGACCGCCCCGACGACACAGGGGGAGGTTGAGTCCACCAGATGACCTGGACCACGGACTGGACCACGTCGGCGGCCTGTCGCGCGAGCGACCCGGACGCCCTTTTCGTGCAGGGCGCCGCCCAGAACCGCGCCAAGACCATCTGCCTGGCCTGCCCCGTCCGCACGGAGTGCCTGGCCGACGCCCTCGACAACCGGATCGAGTTCGGGGTCTGGGGCGGCATGACCGAGCGCGAGCGCCGAGCCCTGCTGCGCCGCCGTCCGCAGGTCACGAGCTGGCGCCGCCTGCTCGAGACCGCGCGCGAGGAGTACGGCACCACGGCGTCGCTCGTCGACCTCACCGAGGCGCACTCCCGCGCCGGCTGATCGCCCCCGCTCCACCGCCACGGCCCCTCCCCGGAGGGGCCGTCGTGCTGTCCGGGGCGGACTGGTAGTCGGATCGCGCTGCAGAGCGCGCGGATCGACTACCGGATCAGAGGTGGTCGGCGAGGGCGGCGCCGACGGCGCGCAGGCCGTCGAGGTCGACGACGTCGGCGGCCATCGCGGGCACCGTGGCCACCTCGATCGTCTTGTGCACCGAGGTGAAGCGGTCGGCGAGGCGCCGCTGCCGGTCGAGGGTCGCGGCCCGGTCGGCGTGGATGCGCAGCAGAGCCGCCGTGGTGGGGCTGCCGCCGTCGGCCTCGAGGCGCTCCGCCGCGGCCGTGGCGGCCGACGCCGCGAGCTCGGGCACGGTGGTCAGCTGCACGCGGTTGAGCACGAGGCCCGCGAGCGGCATCGAGTCGGCCTCGAGCCGGTCGACGAAGTACGACGCCTCGCGCAGCGCGTCGCGCTCGGGGGCGGCGATGACGACGAAGCGCGTGTCGGGCGCCTGCAGCATCTGGTAGGTCTCGTCGGCCCGCTGGCGGAAGCCGCCGAAGAGCGTGTCGACCGAGGCCACGAAGATCTGGATGTCGGTGAGCACCTGCGCGCCGAGCAGCCGGTTGAGCACACCGGTGAACATCCCGAACCCGGCGCTCATCATGCGGGCGAGGCCGCGACCGCCGGCCTTGGCAGGAGCCGCCAGGATCCGCAGGAACCGGCCGTCGAGGAACGAGCCGAGCCGACGGGGCGCGTCGAGGAAGTCGAGCGCCGACCGCGACGGCGGGGTGTCGACGATGACGAGGTCCCACAGGTCCTCGGCCTCGGAGCGGTTGCGCAGCTGTCCCAGCTTCTCCATCGCCATGTACTCCTGCGTGCCCGCGAAGGAGCTCGACAGCGACTGGTAGAAGGGGTTGGCGATGATCGTCGCGGCACGCTCGGCGTCGGCGTTGGCCTCGACGAACTCGTCGAAGGTCCGCTTCATGTCGAGCATCATCGCGTCGAGCGAGCCGGTGCCGTCGACGCCCTCGACCGGCCGCGGCTCGTTGTCGAGCTCGGTCAGGCCGAGGCTCTGCGCGAGCCGGCGCGCGGGGTCGATGGTGAGCACGACGACGCGTCGTCCGCGCTCGGCCGCGCGCAGCGCCAGGGCCGCAGCCGTGGTGGTCTTGCCGACGCCGCCGCTGCCGCAGCAGACGACGACGCGCACGCCGCGGTCGTCGAGCATCGCGTCGATGTCGAGCGAGGGGGCGCGAGGCACGACCTCGCGGGCGAAGCTCATGCCATCCCCTGCGTCCGCAGCAGCTCCGCGAGCTGGTAGAGCGACGACAGGTCGACGCCGTCGGGCAGGAACGGCAGCTCGTAGGTCGGCCGGTGCAGGCCCTCGAGGTTGTCGCGCTCGCGCTGCTCGAGCGCCACGCGCTCGGCGTGCTCGGCCCCCTCGACCGCGAGCGCTCGGACGACGTCGTCGACCGTCACGGCACCGTGCGAGCCGACGAGCGCGCCGCCCTTCACCAGGCCGGCTGCGGCGAGGTCGTGGGCGAGGGCCTCGCGGTCGAGGTGCCCCTTGCGCGCCTTCGTCTGGTCGGCCGCCGAGAGCAGCGGGCGGCGCATCTGGTTCACCACGACGCCGCCCACGGGCAGCTTCGCGGCCTGCAGCTCGGCGACGCCGTCGGCGGTCTCCTGGACCGGCATCTCCTCGAGCAGGGTCACGAGGTGGACGGCGGTGAGCCGCGACCCGATGACCTCCATGACGGCGTCGGCCTGCGAGCGGATGGGGCCGGTGCGGGCCAGGCCCGCGACCTCCGAGTTGACGTTGAGGAACCGCGCGATGCGGCCGGTGGGCGGCGCGTCCATGACGACGGCGTCGTAGACGTTCTTGCCGTCCTTGCCCTTGCGGCGCACGGCCTCCTTGGCTTTGCCGGTGAGCAGGACGTCGCGGACCCCGGGCGCGATGGTCGTGGCGAAGTCGATGGCGCCCATCTTGCGCAGCGCGGAGCCCGCGACCCGGAGGTTGTAGAACATCTCGAGGTACTCGAGGAGGGCCTCCTCGGGGTCGATCGCCAGCGCGTAGACCTCGCCGCCGCCGGGCGCCACGGCCACCTTGCGGTCGGCGTAGGGGAGCGGCGGGACGTCGAAGATCTGGGCGAGGCCCTGCCGGCCCTCGACCTCGACCACGAGGACCTTCTTGCCGCTTGTGGCCAGCGCGATGGCCAGGGCTGCGGCGACGGTGGTCTTGCCGGTGCCGCCCTTGCCCGACACGACGTGGAGGCGGACGCCGTCCCAGTCGACGTCGCGTACGTCGTCGTCCTCGGGGGCAGCCACCCTCCGAGCGTACGGGGGCGGGGGCCCCGGTGCCGCCCGAGCGGGGGTGGCGCGCGCGACCCCGCCAGGTCCTAAGGTCGGGGGCATGACTCAGTGGGAGTACGCGACCGTCCCCCTCCTCGTGCACGCCACCAAGCAGATCCTGGACACGTGGGGCCAGGACGGCTGGGAGCTCGTGACCGTGGTGCCGGGGCCCAACGCCGACAACCTCGTCGCCTACCTCAAGCGTCCGAAGGGCTGAGGCCATGTCCGTCGTCGAGCAGCGCCTGGCCGAGATCGGCCTCGTCGTCCCCGAGGTCGTGCCGCCCGTGGCGGCCTACACGCCGGCCGTGCGCACCGGGAACTACGTCTACGTCTCCGGCCAGCTGCCCATGGTCAACGGCGCGATGGCGCAGACCGGCAAGGTCGGCCAGGACGTCACGCCAGAGCAGGCCAAGGCCCTGGCCCAGGCGTCCGCCCTCAACGCCATCGCCGCGCTGAAGTCGGTCGTGGGCGACCTCGACACCGTGGCCCGCGTGGTCAAGGTCGTCGGCTTCGTGGCCTGCATCCCGGACTTCACCGGCGCCCCCGCCGTGGTCAACGGCGCGAGCGAGCTGTTCGGCGCCGCCTTCGGCGAGAAGGGCGTCCACGCCCGGTCGGCCGTCGGCGTGGCGTCGCTGCCGCTCGACGCGGCCGTCGAGGTCGAGGCCGTCTTCGAGATCGAGGGCTGACCCGCCCGCCATGGACGACGTCGCCGGCCTGCCGCAGCGCATGCGCGAGCGGGCCGAGCGGATCGCCCACGGCGAGGAGGAGTACGTCCCCGTGCCGCTGCGGCACGCGGCCACCATCGCGCTCCTGCGCGACGGCGCCGACGGCCTCGAGGTGTTCCTCATGCGCCGCCAGCGCTCGATGGCCTTCGCCGCGGGCATGCACGTCTACCCCGGCGGCGCCGTCGAGGCGTCCGACGCCGAGGTGCCGCTGACGTCGTCGACCGATCTCGACAACGTCGCCCGGCGCCTGTCGACCGACCAGCCGGCGTCGATCGTCGCCGCCGCTGCGCGCGAGACGTTCGAGGAGTCCGGCGTCCTGCTCGCCGTCGACGGCGACGGGCGGCCGGTCGGGCTCGACGCCTCGTTCGAGGCGCAGCGGGCCGAGCTCGCGGCCGGGCGTCTGGCCTTCGCCGACCTGCTGCGCGGACGCGGGCTGCTCGTCGACGGCGAGGCGCTCGTGCCGTTCGCGCACTGGGTCACCCCGGAGGTCGAGGACCGCCGCTACGACACCCGCTTCCTCGCCGCGCGCCTGCCCGCGGGGCAGGACGCCGCCGAGCGCGGCGGCGAGGCCGACCGCGTGGCGTGGGTGCGTCCGGCCGACGCAGTCGCCGCCTTCCATGCCGGCACCACCGCGATGCTGCCGCCGACCGTCGCCACCTTGCTCGAGCTCGGGCGCCACGCCACGGTCGCCGACGCCCTGCCCGCGCTGCGGGGCCTCGACGTCCTGCCGCTCATGCCCGCGCCCTACCTCGCCGACGACGGCTCGCTGGCCTGGCACCTCGTCAACGAGCGGACCGGCGAGCGGGTCGGCGGCGTCGGCGAGCCCCACGCGAGCGAGACCGACGGGGTGGGGCGGTGAGTGGCGCGGTGCTGCCGCTGCTCGGCTCCCACGAGCCGTGGGCCGGCGGGGCAGTCACGCCGTCGGCCACCTGTGTCCTCGCGGGGAACCCGGGGCCCATGACGCTCGACGGCACCAACACCTGGGTGCTGCGCGCGCCCGGCGACGACGTCGCCGTGGTGGTCGACCCGGGACCCGACCTCGCCGCCCACCTCGACGCCATCGAGGCGGCGCTGCAGGGCGCCCGGGTGGCTCGGGTGCTGCTCACCCACGGCCACCCCGACCACGCCGAGGCGGCGGCGTCGTTCGCGCGCCGGGTGTCTGCGCCGGTGGCCGCGCTCGACCCCGCGCACCGGCTCGGCGACCAGGGCGTCGTCGACGGCGACGTCGTGGCCGTCGGCTCGCTCGAGATCGCGGTGGTGGGCACCCCCGGCCACACGGCCGACTCGCTGTCGTTCCACCTGCGCTGCGACGGCGCGCTGCTCACCGGCGACACCGTGCTCGGCCGGGGCACCACCGTCGTCGCCCATCCCGACGGGCGGCTCGCCGACTACCTGCACTCGCTGCACCGGCTGCGGCTGCTCGCGGAGGAGACCGGCGCGGGCGTGGTGCTGCCCGGCCACGGTCCCGCCTTAGCCGACCCGGTGGCGGCGGTGACGGCGTACGAGGCGCACCGGCACGACCGGCTCGACCAGGTGCGCGCAGCCCTCGACGCCGGAGCCGTCACGGCCGACGACGTCGTCGAGGCGGTCTACGCCGACGTGCCGCGCGAGGTCTGGCCGGCGGCACGGCTCAGCGTGCTCGCGCAGCTCGCCTACCTCGACCGCGACTGACGCGGCTGGCGGTCAGCCGGAGGTGAAGCGGATGCTCCAGCCGCCGGTGGCCCGGACGACGAGGTAGTAGGAGCCGCTGCTCGCCCCGGCCTTGGCGCGGGCGCGGGCCTCGAAGGCCGCGCCGCTGCCGGACTTCTGCGCGTGCAGCAGGTCGCGCTTCACGTCGATGCGCGAGCCGGCGGGCACGAGGTAGGCGAAGGCCTTGCCCTGCACGACCATCCGGCCGGCGACGAGCGGGCCCTCGGCCTGCGAGCCGAGCTTCATCCGGAACACCGTGGTGCGGTCGTTGCCGGTGCCGCGCGCGGTCACCTGCGTGACGCCGTCGGCGGTGCGGGTCAGGACGACGGGCGAGCTCTTCGCGACGAGCTGCTTGAGCTGGAGGGTCCACGTGGTGCCGGGGGCTGCGGTGACCTGGGCGCGGTAGGTGCCGGCGGGCATCACCGGGCTGCCCCAGGCGCTGTCGCCGCACGAGGCTCCGCACTGGAACGACTGCGTGGTCTTCGGATCCTTGCTCGGCGCCACGGGGAAGATCTGCACGGCGACGCCCTGGCCCTGCTGGGTGAGCGTCGCGGCGACCTTGCCGCCGAGCAGCGTGAACGGCGGCGAGGTGAAGCTGCCGGTGCCCTCCGCGTTGACGACACCGGTGAAGCCGGAGACGCCGCCCTTGGGGACCGAGAGCTCCTTGTACGACGTCGACGACGCGGCCGCGGCCGGCTCCTCGTCGTTGCCGAGCAGGCCGGGCAGCACGAGGTAGGCGGCGACGCCGAGGAGGGCGACGAGGGCGACGACGACGAGCCACGGCGACACACGCCGCGAGCTGCGGCCCTTCGAGCCGAGGCGCGACGGCTCGGCGACCAGGTCGGTCATGGGCGCCATCGGCGGCAGGGCCTCGGCCTCGGGCGCCTCGACGGGCCGCTCGAGCGTCAGCGTGCCGGCGGGGGCTGCGGCCGCGGGCGCGGGGGCGCCCGCGGCGACGGCGAGCGGGTGGCCGGGCGGGTAGGCGGTGGCGGCGTACGACGGGGCAGCGGGCTCCGACGGCAGGAAGGCCGCACCGGCGGCCGGCGGCGCGGCGACGGGCGCGAGCGGCGCCTGCGGCGGCATGGGGGCGCCGGGGGTGAGCGGGGCGGGGCCGCCGGGCGTGAGCGGTGCCATGGGGGCGAGCGGCGCCTGCGGCGGCATGGGGGCGCCGGGCGTCAGCGGGGCCGGGCCGGAGGCCGCGGGGGCCAGGGGCTGCGGGGCGAGCGGGGCCTGCGGCGGCATGGGGGCGCCAGGGGTCAGCGGGGCCGGTCCCGAGGCCGCGGGCGCCAGCGGCTGCGGGGCGACCGGCTGGGGTGCGAGCGGCTGGGGTGCGAGCGGGGCCTGCGGGGCCAGCGGCTGGGGCGAGAGCGGGGCCTGCGGGGCGGCCGGGGGCATCGGCGCCGCGGGTGCGGGCGGAGCTGCGGGCGCAGCAGGAGCAGCGGGCCGCGGCGGCAGGGTCGCCGTCGAGCCCGCGGGGTGCGGTGCTGTGTGCGCCGTCCAGGCGGAGCCGTCCCACCACCGGACCTCGCCGGTGGGGTCGGTGTACCACCCCGGGGCGGGAAGTCCCCGCTCGTCCATGCGTGCCTGCCCTGTCGCGCTCGGTTCCGTCGCCTGACGCTGGATCGGCGCGCAGCGGGTGCGGCTTGAGGCTTCGAGCGGCGCCGTCCCGGCATCCGGACGCCGTCGAGGGGCGGCCGAGGAGGGCTCTGGGACCGGTGGGGCGTACGGGGCGGATGGGGCCGGCGGCCCCGGGCTGCTAGGCCGTGCCCTCGTACTCGGAGACGACCGGGACGGGGGAGAAGCGCAGGCTCCGGCCGGTGAGGGCCGGCACCCGCACGGCCAGCGAGCCGTCGATCGAGACGGTGCCGAGCTCCTCGCCGGTGAGCATGTCGGTCACGTGCGACCCGGGCAGCAGGTGGGCCGAGGCGACCACGGTGGTGACGTCGTCGCGGCCGAAGTTGAGCACCGTGGCCTGGCGGTCGGTGGTGCCGTCGAGGGAGTGGACCATCACGAGCACGCCGGCGTGGTCGGGCACGGGCACGTCGAGCTGCTCGCCGGTCGCCAGGCCCGACTCGGAGCGCACGGCCAGCACCCGTGAGAGCTGCGAGGCGAACGAATCGGGGTCGTCGAGCTGCTCGGGCAGCGTGCCGTAGAGGGCGCGGCCCTTGGGCAGCCCGGCTGTCGACGCCGCGGCGTCGGGGTCGAAGCCCATGAGGTCGTACGCCGAGCGGTGGATCCACCGGGTGTCGCCGTCGGCCATGAGGTCGGCGACGTCGGACGGCGGCAGGGTCAGCGCGCCGACGAGGTCCCAGCCCGACAGGCAGAAGACGCCGGGCTGCCAGGCGTTGAACATCGCCAGCAGCAGGTGGGCGCGGGCGACGTCGGGCTCGACCTCGTCGGTGATGTCGTCGAGGTCGCGGATGCCGAGCGAGGCCGCGACGACGGTGGCCGTGGTCGACGCGATGCCGTTGGTGGTGAACAGCTGGTTGTAGGGGCCGTTCTCGCCGGTGAGCCGCTCGGTGAGGTCGGCGCGCACCTCGGCCGCGAGCTGGCCGCCGGAGATGTCGCGGCCGCGGAAGGTGAAGCGGTCGTGGCGGTGCCCGGACTCGAAGTGCACGAGCTCGTAGGTGAGCTCGTCGTGGTTCTGCAGCGCGTGCACGAGCTGCACCGGCTGCACGCCGATGGCGAGCGACGCGTTGAGCGTGAGTCGGAGGAACTCGGTGTCGCCGGTGGCCAGCGCGTGGTGGTAGGCCGGGCGGTTCACGAAGTCGTACGACAGGTCGGCGCCGCGCAGCGAGTTGGCCTTGATGTCGTTGATCGTGAGGTTGAGCTCCTGGAACGTGAAGCCGCCCATGCGCCGCACGCTCGACGCGAGCATGTGGTTCGAGGCCTCGGAGAGCGGGTGGTTCTCCGACCACGCCGGCAGCCCGCCTGAGCGCTTCTCGACGCCGAGGAAGCCGTTGGCGTCGAGGCGCAGCGCGCCGGCGCCGAGGTCGCCGAGCGAGTGCAGCGCGTCGCCGACGACGAGCCGCGCGGCCGCGAAGCTCGGGTCGAGCCAGTTGAGGGAGGGCTGCCCCTCCTTGAAGTAGTGCAGGTAGACCCACCGCCGCTCGACGCCGTCGACGCCGAGCACCGGGCCGGTGGCGCTCCAGTTGGTCTCCTTGACCCCGGGCGCCGCGAAGATGACCCGCTGCATCTGGCCGACGATGTAACCGAGCTCCTCCAGCGCGGCCTCGGTCGCGGTGTCGAGGTTCTCGGCGTCGTCGCCCGGGGGGACGTCGGGCAGCACGTGCCAGTCCTCGGGCGCGATCTCGACCATGTGGTAGATGCCGGTGTAGTCGGCGTAGCGCATGGTGGCGAGCCGGAAGTCCGCGCCCTTGCCGGTGTGGCCGGGCACGACGTCGTCGATGACTGTGCCCTTGTGGGCGGCCGCCGTCTCGACCATCGCGCGGAACTGGTCCTCGTTGCCGAAGGCGGGGTCGATGCGCGTGCTGATGCGGTCGAAGTGGCCGTCGGTGCTGGGCGTGTGCCGCCACCCGTCGAGGCCGCCGGCCATCTTCACCGGGCCGGTGTGCACGGCGTCGATGCCGATCCGCTCGAACGCCTCCCAGAGGGCCTCGTCGCCGAGGGTGGCGAGGAAGGTCTGGCCCGGCCGGCCGACGAGCGAGCTCGGGTAGGCGGAGAACCAGACCGACGCGGTGAGGATCGCCGAGCGGGGGTCGGGCAGCGCGAACGGGTTGCGCCACTTCGAGCCCGAGCCGGAGAACTGCTTGGCGATCTCGCCGGCGTCGCGCAGCATCGACTGGTCGACCAGCCACTGCACGTAGGCGGGGTCGGCCGCCGTCGGCTCGCCGTCGCCGATGCTGGTGCTCAGGTGGATGAGGCGCGCCCGCGGACGGAAGCGCGCCACCGGGGTCCGGCCGCCCACGGAGGGGGCCGGGACGTCGGTCGTCACCGGCGGACTACCTCGCCCGGCGCTGGAGCCGCTCGACGTCGAGCAGGACGACCGACCGCGACTCCAGGCGCAGCCAGCCGCGCGAGGCGAAGTCGGCCAGGGCCTTGTTGACGGTCTCGCGGGAGGCGCCGACCAGCTGGGCGAGCTCCTCCTGCGTCATGTCGTGGGTGACGTGCAGGCCGTCGGGCATCGACTGGCCGAAGCGCTCGCCGAGGTCGAGCAGCGCCTTGGCGACCCGGCCGGGGACGTCGGAGAACACGAGGTCGGAGAGGGCCTCGTTGGTGCGGCGCAGGCGCTGGGCCAGGGCCTGCAGCAGCGACTCGGCGACCTCGGGGCGGCCGGTCAGCCAGGGGCGCAGGGCGGCGTGGCCGAGGCCGAGCACGGTGGCGTCGGTGAGCGCGGTGGCGGTGGCGGTGCGGGGGCCCGGGTCGAACAGCGAGAGCTCGCCGAACATCTCGCCCTCGCCCATGACGGCGAGCAGGGTCTCGCGGCCGTCGGTGGAGGCGTGGCCGAGCTTGATCTTGCCCTCGGTCACGACGTAGAGGCGGTCGCCGGGGTCGCCCTCGTTGAACAGCACGTCACCCTTGAGCAGGCGCCGCTCGTCCATGGACGCCTTGAGAGCCGCGGCCGCCTCGATGTCGAGAGCGGCGAACAGCGGCGCGCTCATGAGCACGTCGTCCACGTGGTCCTCCTTGTGCGCCGCGGCAGCGGCCCGCTGGGTGTACGTCGCCCGCGGGCGGCGGTCCGCCGGACGGGCACGCACAGTCTGTCGCATCCGGGGCCGCGTGCGTACTGCTCCCCCGACTCGGCGCAGGGCGAGTCGCGGGAATCCCGTCGACGGCGGCAGGAGGAGGGAGCCCGCTCAGGCGATGGAGGTGCGGTGCAGCGGGTCGGTCGGGAGCGTCTGGAGCGCCAGCAGGGGCTCCTCGCGGTAGCGCGCGATCAGCTCGCGCGTCACGGTCTCGGCGCGACGTCCGATCTCGGCGCGGTAGTCGTCGAGCTCCTCGACGGCCTCGGCGAGGTCGGCCTCGAGCAGGGCCACGGCCGCCGCGTCGGCGGCGTCGACCTGGCGGGCCCAGAGCTCGGCGAGGTCCGGGAGGGGGGAGAGGTCGTCGACCGGCGGGACGTCGATGGCGCCGAGCCGGTCGATCGCGCGGTCGGCCTGGTGCAGCACCCCGGTGAGGTCGGCGACGGGCTCGCGGGAGGCGCCGCCCGCGCGGACGGCCTCGAGGCGCTGCCGGATGATGCGGGTCCAGTAGGCGACCCGCGTCTCCTCGTCGCCGAGCGCGCCGCGCAGCGTGCGCAGCTCGTCGAGGCCGAGGTGGTCGTAGGCGTGGTCGCGCTCGGGCGGCGGGATCGCGGCGCGGGCGGCCTTGCGTGCCGCGCGGCGCGCCTTGGCCTCGGCCTGCTTGCGCGCGGCGTCGTGCAGGGCGAGCAGCTCGTCGGTCATGCGGCTCACGTCCTTGTCGTTCCCCCGTGGGCAGTCGGACCCCCCAAGGTCGTCCCTCCCAGCCGCGAATGTAGGGGAAGCCGGGCCCGGAAGCACGGCCGCGACCAGATCCCGGACCTGCGGACTTCCCCCGGTCCGGTGGCCGGGACGCCCGAGGGCCCGCGCCGCTGAGCGGACTCGGCGGCGCCGGGGGCGCTCGGGGCGGGCTGCGTCCGCGGCGCCACGTACGCTCTACAGGCCATGCCGAGCACCAGAACCGACGCCGACGCGTCCAGCACGCCGACCGGGGAGACCCGCACGGCCCTGGTCCGCCGTGCGCGCCGGATGGACAAGGTGCTCGCGGAGACCTACCCCGACGCGCACTGCGAGCTCGACTTCACGACCCCGCTCGAGCTGCTCGTGGCCACGATCCTCTCGGCGCAGTCGACCGACCGCCGGGTCAACTCGGTCACCCCGGCGGTCTTCGCCCGCTACCCCGACGCCGCGGCCTACGCCGCCGCCGACCGCGACGAGCTCGAGGAGCTCATCCGGCCCACCGGGTTCTTCCGCGCCAAGACCAGCTCCCTGATCGGCCTGGGCCAGGCCCTGTGCGACCGCTACGACGGCGAGGTGCCGGGCCGCCTCAAGGACCTCGTCACGCTGCCCGGCGTCGGCCGCAAGACCGCCAACGTGGTGCTCGGCAACGCCTTCGGCGTCCCGGGCATCACCGTCGACACGCACCTCGGCCGGCTCGCCCGCCGGTTCGGCTGGACCGTCGAGACCGACCCCGACAAGGTCGAGGCCGAGCTCGCCACGCTCATCCCGCGCCGCGACTGGACGATGATGAGCCACCGCGTGATCTTCCACGGCCGCCGCTGCTGCCACGCCCGCAAGCCGGCCTGCGGCGCGTGCCCGCTGGCGCGCCTGTGCCCGGCTTACGGCGAGGGCCCGACCGACCCCGACGTCGCGGCGAAGCTCGTCACCACGGAGGGCCGCGCATGAGACGCGCGCCCGTCCTCGTAGCCGCCGCAGCGTGCGTCGCGATGCTCCTCTCGGCGTGCACGGCGGCGCCGGAGACGGCCGGCGGCCGGGTCACCCCCACGCAGTCCGACGGCTCCGGCTCGTCGTCGTTCGACCCGGCGTCGCCCACGCTCATCGCGCAGGCCGACCTCGCCGACTGCCCGGCGTCCGACCCCGACGTCGAGGCGCGCGACGACGGCCTGCCCGACATCACGCTGGCCTGCCTCGGCGACGGCCCCGACGTCCGCCTCGCCGGCCTGCGCGGCGAGCCCACGGTGATCAACCTCTGGGCCTCGTGGTGCGAGCCGTGCCGCGACGAGCTGCCCCTCTTCGCCGACCTCGCCGGGTCGGGAGACGTCCGCGTGGTCGGCATCGCGGTGCAGGACGACCCGTCGAGCAGCCTGTCGCTGCTCGTCGACACCGATGTCCACTACGCCTCGGTGGTCGACGCCGACAGCGCCACCAAGCCCCTGCTGCGCTGGACCGGCCTGCCCATGACCCTCTTCGTGGACGCCGACGGCAAGGTCACCCACGTCGAGCGCGGGCAGATCACCGATGCCGCGCAGCTCGACTCGCTCGTGCAGCAGCACCTGGGCGTGGACGCGTCGTCGTGACCGGCGGCCTGCCGGGCCCGCGGGGCCCGCGCCCCGACTGGCTGGCGCCCATCGCCGAGGCCGTCCCGCTCGTCCGGCCCGAGCAGCTCTCGCGCTTCCTGCCCCCGCCCGAGGGCGGCCGCGAGTCGGCGATCCTCTGCCTGTTCGGCGAGGGCGACGAGGGCCCCGACCTCCTGCTCATCCAGCGCTCGTCGACCATGACGTCGCACGCCGGCCAGCCCGCCTTCCCGGGCGGCGCGGTCGACGACACCGACGCCGACGTCGTGGCCGCCGCGCTGCGCGAGGCCGAGGAGGAGACCGGCCTCGACCCGTCCGGCGTCGACGTCATCGGCACGCTGCCGGCGCTCTACCTGCCGCCGTCTGGCTTCGTCGTCACGCCGGTCATCGGCTGGTGGGCGCAGCCCACACCGGTCGGCGTCGTCGACCCGGGCGAGGTGGAGCGCGTCGTGCGCGTGCCGCTCGAGGAGCTGCTCGACCCCGCCAACCGCTACAGCGTGCGGCACCCGTCGGGCTTCGTCGGGCCGGCGTTCGGGGTGCGCGGCCTCGTCGTCTGGGGGTTCACCGCGGGCCTGCTCTCGCGCCTGTTCGCGCTCGTCGGCTGGGAGCGGCCGTGGGACGCCGACGACGTGCGCGAGCTCGGGCACTGGTGACGGCGTGAACGTCCTCGACTGGATCCTCGTCCTCATCGCCGTCGCCGCCGCGGTGTCGGGCTGGCGCCAGGGGCTCGTGGCCGGCGTCCTGTCGTTCGCCGGCTTCATCGCCGGCGCGATCGTGGGCGCCTACGTCGCGCCCATCGTGCTCGGCGACACCGACGGGCTGCTGCGCTTCGGCCTCACCGTGCTCATCGTGCTGGCCTGCGCCGGCATCGGGAACGCGCTGGCCACGTTCGTGGGCAACTGGGTCCGCGAGACGCTGAGCTGGAAGCCCGTGCGGTTCGTCGACTCGGTGGGCGGCTCGCTGTTCGGCGTGCTCTCGGTGATCGTCGTCGCGTGGATCGTGGCGTGGGCGGCGCTGGCCGTGCCGCTCGGCCCGATCTCGACGCAGGTGCGCAGCTCGCAGGTGCTCTCGCGCATCGACGCCGCCCTGCCCGACGGCGCCCGCACGTGGGTGTCGGGCCTCGCCGACTCCCTCGACGCCACGGGACTCCCGCAAGCCTTCGCCGGCTTCAGCCTCGACCCGCTGCTGCCCGTCCGCGAGCCCGACCCCGCCCTGCTCGACGACCCCGCGGTGCGCCGCGCGTGGGGCTCGCTGGTCAAGGTCGAGGGGATCGCCGAGCAGTGCGGCACCCAGGTCGACGGCTCCGGGTTCGTCTACGCCGCCGACCGCGTCATGACCAATGCCCACGTCGTCGCGGGCGTCGACCGGCCGACCGTGCAGGTGCGCGGCACCGGCCGCCGCTACCCCGGCGTGGTCGTCTACCTCGACCCGCAGGTCGACGTCGCGGTGATCTACGTGCCCGGCCTGTCGAGCCCCACCATCGACTTCGCCGCCCGAGCAGCGAGGCGCGGCGACCCGGCCGTCGTGGCCGGCTTCCCCGGCGGCGGGCCGCTCGACGCCGGCGCGGCGCGCGTGCGCGGCGTCGTCGACGCCCGGGGCACCGACATCTACGGCAGCGGCTCGGTGGTGCGCGAGATCTACTCGCTGCGCGCCGACGTCCGCAGCGGCAACAGCGGCGGCCCGCTGCTCTCGCCCGACGGCGACGTCTACGGCGTCATCTTCGCCGCGTCGGTGGACGACCCCTCGACCGGCTACGCGCTGACTGCCCAGACCGTCGCGCCCGCCGCCAAGGCCGGCCGCCGCGCGACGGCGGCGGTGCCCACCGGCTCGTGCGCGACCCGCTGACGCGGCGTCAGATCGCGACGCGGTTCTTCTCGAGCCAGGGCAGCAGCACGGAGTCGAACGCGGCCGGGTCCTCCTCGTGCGGGAAGTGCCCGACGCCGGCGAGGTCGACGCGCTCGTAGCCCGCGCCGGCGTACTCCTCGGACCCGTCGACGCTGCGCGGCAGCACCGCGCCGTCGTCCAGGCCGTGCACCTGCAGCACCGGCACGCCGACCGGCTCGGCAACCGCGTCGACGAACCGCCGTCCGTCGCGGCGGGGGATCGACCGGATCGCCCAGCGGTGGAACTCGACCGAGCAGTGCGCGGTGTTGGGCACCAGCATCGCCGCGCGGTAGACGTCGACGGTCTGCTCGTCGGGCCAGCCCGGCCCGCCCCAGCGGCGCAGGATGCGTCCGACCATCGCGGCGTCGTCGCGGGTGAGCTGGCGCTCCGGGACGAACGGGCGCTGGAACCCCAGCGCGTAGCGCTGCATCCGCCGCTGCTCGCCGTCGGTCATGAACGCCTTGCGCATGCGGGCCGGGTGGGCCATGCCGATCGCGGCCATGCCGCGGGTGACGTCGGGGTGCTGCGCCGCCAGCGTCCAGGCGACGAACGCGCTGAAGCCGTGGCCCACCACGAGCGCGTCGGGCTCGCCCAGCGCACGGATGAGGCCGGCCATGTCGGCGGCCAGGGTGATCGGGTCGTAGCCGTGCGGGGTGTGGTCGCTCCCGCCGTAGCCGCGCATGTCGACCGCGACCGTGCGGAACCCGGCCGCGGGGAGCGACTCGAGCTGGTGGCGCCACGACCACCAGAAGGTGGGGAAGCCGTGCATCAGCAGCACGAGCGGGCCGTCGCCGGCCTCCGCGACGTGGAAGCGGCACGCGTTGGCCGTGACGTCGCGGTGGGTCCACGGGCCGCCGGCGCGGACGACCTCGACCGGATCGGGGAGCACGGTTCCTGACGGGGGTGGGGGGATGGGGCGGGCGCGGCGGCGGTCAGGCCGCGCCGGACGCCGGCGGCCTCGGTGCCGCGGCGGGGGCGGCAGGCGTCGCGGCGGACGGTGCCGCGGCGGTGCCCGTGGGCGTGCCCGTGGGCGACGTCGTGGGGGCGGGCATCGCCGAGGGGAGCGGGCTGCCCGGCTTGCGCTGCAGCGTCGCCTTGGTCTTCTCGATGTCCTCCTGCAGCGCGATCGGGGCCTTGATGGCGTCGAGCTGCTTCTTGCCCACCAGCGCGAGCACCGCGGTGATGATGAGCAGGAGCACGGTGACGATGAGCCACGCGGCCCACGTCGGCAGCCAGATGTTGAGGGTCCAGGCCAGCGTCGCGAACAGGAACAGCAGCGACACGAAGCCGAACACCGCGGCGCCGGCCAGCAGGCCGCCGCCCTTGCCGGCGTTGCGGGCCGAGTCGCGGAGCTCGGCCTTCGCGAGCTCGATCTCGCCGCGCAGGAGCGTGGAGAGGTCCTGCGTGACCCCCGAGATCATCGTCCCGAGGGACTGCTTGTCGCTCACGGTGCCGGATCCTCCTCGTCGCCCCTGGCAGGGGCCCGGGACCGAGGCTATCGACTGTCCGCGCCCGCGTCGCCCGCCTGGTACACGTCGGGGACGCCGTCGCCGTCCTCGTCGGCCTCCTCGGCGTCGTAGATCGCCGCGTAGGAGCGGGCCCGCATGCGCAAGGCGATGGTCGCCAGCACGGCGGCGAGCACGGACGCCGACAGGACGCCGACCTTGGCCTCGCCCAGGCGCAGGGGGTCGTCCTCGAAGGCCAGCTCGCTGATGAGCAGGGACACGGTGAAGCCGATGCCGGCCAGGACGCCGACCGCGGCGACGTCGGCCCAGCGCAGGCTCGACGACAGCGACGCCCGCGTGAACCGGGCGACCAGCCAGGCGCCGCCGAAGACCCCGAGCGGCTTTCCGATCACCAGGCCGAGCGCGATCGCGATGACCACCGGCTGGGTGAGGATGGCGGCGCCGTCGTCGTTGCCGACGAACGTGACGCCGGCGGAGAAGAAGGCGAACAGCGGGACGCAGACGCCGGCCGACAGCGGGCGGATCGCGTGCTCCCAGCGGTCGGCCGGGGCCTCCTCCTCGCCGGGGTCCTTCCGCACGCGGGTCAGCAGGCCGAGCGCGACACCGGCCACGGTGGCGTGGACGCCGCTCGAGTGCATCAGCGTCCAGGTCACCAGGGCGATGGGCAGGTAGACGTACCAGCCCTCGACGCGCTGCCGCTGGAGCAGCCACCACAACGCCATGCCGAGGACCGCGCCGAGGAACGGCAGCAGCGAGAACTTGTCCGAGTAGAAGACAGCGATGACCAGGATCGCGCCGAGGTCGTCGACGACGGCGAGGGTGAGCAGGAACGCGCGCAGCGCCACGGGGAGCTTCTTGCCGACGACCGCGAGCACCGCGAGGGCGAACGCGATATCGGTGGCCATCGGGATGCCCCAGCCGACCGTGGCCTCGGTGTCGGTCTGCGTCGTGACGGCGACGTAGATCAGCGCGGGGACCGCCATGCCGCCGAGAGCGGCGACGACGGGCACCACGGCCTTGCGCCGGTCCGACAGCGACCCGAGGACGAGCTCGTGCTTGAGCTCGAGGCCGGCGACGAAGAAGAACACCGCGAGCAGGCCGTCGGCCGCCCACGTCGCGAGAGTGAGATTGAGGTGCAGGGCCTCCGGCCCGACCGTCACCTCGGTGAGCTCGCGGTAGGACTCGCGCCAGGGGGAGTTGGCCCAGATCAGCGCGATGACCGCGGCGCCGAGCAGCAGGGCGCCGCCGACGGTCTCCTCGCGCAGCGCGCGCAGGACGTACGACCGCTCCGAGAGCGGCAGCCGGTCGAACACGACACGGGACTCCGACACGGCGTCTCCCTCGCTCTGCCCGTCCCGCGCACGGTCCGGCGACGACGCCGTCCGGGGCCGGACGGCGGCCGACCAGGCTTCCCGGCGCACCGGGGACCACCTTGCCACAGGAACGCGGGAGGGGCCGGGGCGTCGCCCCGGCCCCTCCCGCGTCGTGCTGCGGTCAGTCCTCGGACCCGGAGCCGCTGGCCAGGCCCTGGCCGATGAGGGTCATGACGTTGGCGTCGGCCAGCGTCGTGGTGTCGCCGGCGGCGCGGCCCTCGGCGACGTCGCGGAGCAGGCGCCGCATGATCTTGCCCGACCGGGTCTTGGGCAGCTCGGGCACGATGAGGATCTGGCGCGGCTTGGCGATCGGGCCGATCTCGTGGGCGACGTGGTTGCGCAGGTCGGCGACGATATGGTCGCCGGGCTCCACGCCCTCGCGCAGGATCACGAACGCCACGATGCCCTGGCCGGTGGTCTCGTCGGCGGCGCCGACGACGGCGGCCTCGGCGACGGTGTCGTGGCTGACGAGCGCCGACTCCACCTCGGTGGTCGAGATGCGGTGGCCGGACACGTTCATGACGTCGTCGACGCGGCCGAGCAGCCAGATGGCGCCGTCCTCGTCGAGTTTGGCGCCGTCGCCCGCGAAGTACAGGCCCGGCCAGCGCGACCAGTAGGTCTCCTTGTAGCGCTCCGGGTCGCCCCAGATGCCGCGCAGCATCGAGGGCCACGGCTCGGTGAGGACGAGGTAGCCGCCGCCGCCGTTGCCGACCGGCTTGGCGTCGTCGTCGACGACCTCGGCGCAGATGCCGGGCAGCGTGTGCATCGCCGAGCCGGGCTTGCAGGCGGTGACGCCGGGCAGCGGGCTGATCATCATGGCGCCGGTCTCGGTCTGCCACCACGTGTCGACGATGGGGCAGCGGCCGCCGCCGATGACGCGGCGGTACCACATCCACGCCTCGGGGTTGATGGGCTCGCCCACCGAGCCGAGAACGCGCAGGGTCGAGAGGTCGAAGCCTGCGGGGATGTCCTCGCCCCACTTCATGAACGTGCGGATCGCGGTCGGCGCGGTGTAGAGGATCGAGACGCGGTACTTCTCGACCAGCTCCCACCAGCGGCCGTTGTGCGGGGTGTCCGGAGTGCCCTCGTACATCAGGCTCGTGGCGCGGTTGGCCAGCGGGCCGTAGACGACGTAGGAGTGGCCGGTGATCCAGCCGATGTCGGCGGTGCACCAGTAGACGTCGGTGTCGGCCTTGAGGTCGAAGACGTTGCGGTGGGTGAACGACGCCTGGGTGAGGTAGCCGCCGGTCGTGTGCAGGATGCCCTTGGGCTTACCGGTGGTGCCCGACGTGTAGAGGATGAACAGCGGGTGCTCTGCGTCGAAGCCCTGCGCCTCGTGCGTCGTCGGCTGCGCGCCCACGAGCTCGTGCCACCAGATGTCCTTGTCGGTCCACTCGATGTCGTCCTGGCCGGTGCGCTTGACGACGAGGACGTTCTGCACCGACGGCGACGCCGCCACGGCCTCGTCTACCGCGGGCTTGAGCGCCATCGGCTTGCCGCGGCGGTTGCCGCCGTCGGAGGTGATGACCAGGACGGCCTCGGCGTCCTCGATGCGCGAGCGCAGCGCCTCGGCGGAGAAGCCGCCGAAGACCACCGAGTGCACGGCGCCGATGCGGGCGCACGCGAGCATCGCCACGGCGGCCTCGGGGATCATCGGCAGGTAGATCGCGACGCGGTCGCCGGCCTTCACGCCCAGCGACTCGAGCGCGTTCGCGGCCTGCGACACCTCGGTCAGCAGGTCGGCGTAGGTGATGTCGCGGGTGTCGCCGGGCTCGCCCTCGAAGTGGAAGGCGACCTTGTCGCCGTGGCCGGCGGCCACGTGCCGGTCGACGCAGTTGACGGCGACGTTGAGCTTGCCGCCGTCGAACCACTTCACGAACGGTGCGTCGGACCAGTCCAGGACGGTGTCCCACGGCTGGGACCACTCCAGCTCGCCGGCCTGCTCGGCCCAGAAGGCCAGCCGGTCGGCGTCGGCGTCGGCGTACATCGCCTCGGTCGCATTGGCCTGGGCCGCGAACTCCGCCGACGGCGGGAAGGCGCGGTCCTCGTGCAGCAGGTTCTCGAGCGCCTCGTGGCTCACGTCGCTCCTCGGTGTGGGGTGCGGGCCGGCGGGCCCGGTGAGGTGTCGGGACAAGCATGTCTACCGGACGGAGGGTTGCCGCGGGGTTGCAGTGCGGGGATCCGGCGTCCCCGCGCCCGGACGGGCGGGGAGGCGCCCCGGCGGTGGTGCCGGGGCGCCTCCCGTGCGGCTGCCCGAGGAGCCCGTCAGTGGGCGCCGGCCCCCGTGAGGGCGCGGACCTCGAGCTCCGGGTACTTCTCCTCGCTGGTCTCCTCGCGGCCGGTCATGGTGCCGAGCCAGGCGCAGAAGAAGCCGAACGGGATGGAGATGAGGCCGGGGTTGGAGAGCGGGAACAGCGCCGGCGTCGTCGTCGAGAACAGCGACGTGGGGGTGCCCCAGCCGACCGGGGAGATCACGACGAGGAACAGGCTCATCGCCAGGCCGCCGTAGATGCCCCAGACCGCGCCACGGGTGGTGAAGCGCTTCCAGAACAGCGAGAACATGATCGTCGGGAGGTTGGCCGACGCCGCGACGGCGAAGGCGAGGCCGACGAGGAACGCGATGTTCTGCTTCTGGGCGAGGATGCCGAGCACGATGGCGAGGATGCCGATCGCGATGGTCGCGAACCGCGCCACCTTGACCTCCTCGGCGCCGGTCGCCTTCCCCTTCTTGATCACGTTGCCGTAGAAGTCGTGGGCGAACGACGAGCTCGACGCCAGCGTGAGGCCTGCGACCACAGCGAGGATCGTGGCGAAGGCCACCGCGGAGATCACCGACATCAGCACGATGCCGCCGATCGAGCCCGAGCCGCCGCCGAGGAACTGCGCGAGCAGCGGGGCGGCGGAGTTGCCGCCCTTGTCGGCCTCGGTGATGGCCTTGCTGCCGACGAGAGCCGCAGCGCCGAAGCCGAGGAACGTCGTCATGATGTAGAAGGCGCCGATGATGCCGATGGCCCAGTTGACCGACGTACGGGCCGCGCGGGCGGTCGGGACCGTGTAGAAGCGGGTCAGGATGTGCGGCAGGCCGGCCGTGCCGAGCACGAGGGCGAGGCCGAGCGAGAGCAGGTCGACCGGGTCCTTGTACTTGTTGCCGGGGGCCAGGAAGTTCGGGTTGCCGCTGGCCTCCTGCGCCGCCGAGAGCATGCTCGACACGTTGAAGTTGAAGTGCAGCAGCACGAGCACCGAGATCAGGATCGTGCCGCCCATGAGCAGCACCGCCTTGATGATCTGCACCCAGGTGGTGGCCTTCATGCCGCCGATGATCACGTAGATGATCATGAGCGCACCCACGGCCGCGATGGTGAGGCTCTTGCCGACGTCCGACGTGATGCCGAGGAGCAGCGACACGAGCGCGCCGGCACCGGCCATCTGGGCGAGCAGGTAGAACAGCGAGATGGTCAGGGTCGAGACGCTCGCGGCGATGCGCACGGGGCGCTGCCGCAGGCGGTAGGCCAGCACGTCGGCCATCGTGAACTTGCCCGAGTTGCGCAGGGGCTCGGCCACGAACAGCAGCACGACGAGGTAGGCCACGAGGAAGCCGACGGAGTAGACGAAGCCGTCGTAGCCGAAGAGGGCGATGAGGCCGGCGATGCCGAGGAACGACGCCGCGGACATGTAGTCGCCGGAGATCGCGATGCCGTTCTGGATGCCTCCGATGGAGCGGCCGGCGGCGTAGAAGTCCTCGGCGCTCTTGGTGCGGCGGCCCATGTAGACCGTGATGCCCAGCGTCAGGCCGACGAAGGAGAGGAACAGCACGATCGCGAGCAGGCGCTGCGAGTCGCTGGTGATGGCGGCAAGAGTCGTCACGTCAGGCTCCCGTGCTGAGGTCGGCCTGCTCGAGCTCCTCGTCGGAGGTGTGCGTCGGGTGCGCGCCGCGTGCGGCGTCCAGGCGCTCGACCTCCTCCTTGAGCTCGATGGCCTCCGGGTCGATGTTGTTGTCGGCGTACCGGGTGTAGAGCCACGCGATCAGGAACGTGGTCACGAACTGCAGCAGGGCGAACAGGTAGCCGATGGTGATCGCGCCCCAGACGGGCGTGCCCATCCACTCGCGCTGCCAGCCGGCGCAGTAGATGAAGAGCAGGTACCAGCCGAGGAACACCGCGCCCATCGGGAAGATGAAGCGGCGGTATCGGCTGCGCAGGTCACGGAACTTCGGGCTCCGCTCGACCACCAGGTAGGGGTCGTCGTGGGAGGTATCCGCAGTGCTCACGGTGGAACTCCTCGGGTCGGGTCTCGGAGTGCCGCTGTGACCTGAGTCACCCGGCGGGGAGGAGTGTGGGCGCGGTCACAACCCCGGCGTAATGGGGTCGGCAGGACGGCGCGACGGGCGGTCGCGAGGGGGAGCCGAGAGGGTCCGGCCGGCCGCTCGCCGTGCGCCGAACGGTCCGCCCCGCACGCCCACCGGTCGCCCCCGTCCGAGGCTCGATTCCGCGAGTAACAGTGCGAATGCTCGGTTTCGGAGGCCCGAAACCGAACATTCGCACTGTTACTCGAGCACCCCAGCCGGCTCAGGCGCGGCGGGCCTGGATCTCCTCGGGGCCGTGGAGGCGGGCCATGGCGGCGTCGCTGACGAGGCGCTGGGAGCGGTCGCCGGTGCGCAGCGACACGACGACGCAGGTGGCGAACGCCAGCGGCACGGTCCACGCGGCCGGCTGGCCCAGGAGCGCCCCGGCGACGCCGGTGAAGGGGCCCGCGGCGAGGACCGCGACCACCGCGGCGAGGGCCGCGCCGCCGCCGACGAGCAGGCCCGCGAGCGCGCCCTTCTCGGTCAGCCGCGGCCACCAGATGCCGAGCACCAGCAGCGGGCAGAACGTCGACGCCGCCACCGCGAACGCGAGCGTGACGGTCTGAGCGAGGTTCGCGCGGCCCGCTACCAGCGCGAGCGCGAACGGCACCGCGATGGCGATCGCCGTGCCGAGCCGGAACCGGCGTACGCCGTCGCCCAGGCGGCCCTCGTGGCGCAGCAGGTCCTGCGACAGGACGCCGGCGACCGACACGCATAGGCCGCTCGCCGTCGACAGGAACGCGGCGAACGCGCCCGCGGCGACGAGCGCCGAGAGCGCATCGCCGAGCCAGCCGTCGAATACGACCGAGGGCAGCACGAGCACGACCGTGTCGGCGGCGTCGGTGCCCGCGAGCTCGGGGGTGTAGATGCGGCCCAGCGCCCCGAACACCGGCGGGAACAGGTAGAAGACGCTCAGCAGCGCGAGGACGGCGAGCACCGTGCGGCGGGCGGCCCGGCCGTCGGGGTTGGTGTAGAAGCGCACGAGCACGTGCGGCAGGCCCATGGTGCCGAGGAACGTCGCCAGCACGATCGAGTACGTCGTGTAGAGCGGGTACTCGCGCTCCCCGTAGCCCGACAGCGGGTCGCCCCAGCCGCCCTCGGTGAACACCGGCGTGCCGTCGCGGTACCAGGCCGCGACGAGCAGGACGGCGGGCAGCGCGATCGCGAACAGTTTGAGCCAGTACTGGAACGCCTGGACGACGGTGATCGAGCGCATGCCGCCGGTGGCCACCGTGATGCCGACGACGACCGCGACGACGACGGCGCCGAGCCACACCGGCGCACCGGTGAGCGCGCGCAGCGTGATGCCCGCGCCCTGCAGCTGCGGCAGCAGGTAGAGCCACCCGATGAGCACCACGAGCACGGACGACGCCGACCGCACGCGCCGCGACCGCAGCCGCATCTCGGCGAAGTCCGGCAGCGTGTAGGCGCCGCTGCGGCGCAGCGGGGCGGCGACAAGGATCAGCAGCACGAGGTAGCCGACGGTGTAGCCGACCGGGAACCACAGCATGTCGACGCCGTAGGAGAGCACCAGCCCGGCGATACCGAGGAACGACGCCGCCGACAGGTACTCGCCGCCGATCGCGGAGGCGTTGAGCGTCGGGCTGACCGACCGCGACGCGACGAGGAAGTCCGACGTCGTGCGCGAGACGCGGACGCCGAACAGGCCGATCGCGAACGTGGCGCCGACGACGGCGACGATGGCCAGGACCGGCCACCACGACGTCACGTCACGACCTCTCGACCAGGTCGACGAACTGCGACTCGTTGCGCTCGGCGGCCCGGACGTACCACCACGCCGTGAGCCAGATCAACGGGAACACGACGACGCCCAGCAGGATCCAGCCGACGGCGAGCCCGCCCACCCGTGCCTCGCGCAGCGGCGGGTCGAGCAGGAACAGCAGCGGGATCCCGCCCAGCGCCACGAGCAGGCCGGAGCCGACGATGAGCGCGAGCCGCAGCTGAGCGCGGCGCAGCGAGCGGATCATCGTGACGCCGAGCGCCGTGCCGTCGTTGACGTCGCGGCGCACGCCGCGCTTGGCCGCCGAGCGCGCCGCGGCGGTGCGCGGGTGCGTGACCGCGACCCGCCGCTGCGGCTTCTCGTCCACGCCTCAGCGCCCCGGGCGCGCGCTGCGGACGAGGGTGTCGCGCAGCTCGCGCGTGTGGCGCCGCGACACCTGCAGGACGGCGTCGCCGACACGCACGCTCATCCGGCCGCCGTCGTTGCGCACCTCGTCGATGGCGCGCAGCGGCACCAGCCACCGGCGGTGGATGCGCACGAACCCGGCCGAGGACCACTGCTCCTCGAGCAGCGCGAGCGACACCCGGACGAGGTGCCGGCCGTCGTCGGTCACGAGGCGCGCGTAGTCGCCGTGGGCCTCGACGTAGCGGACGTCGGAGCGCTTCACGAAGCGCGTGACGCCGCCGAGCTCGACGGCGATGGTCTCGTCGTCGTCCGCCGGCGCCGGGGCGGCTGCGGGCGCCGTCCGGGCGCGGCCCTCGATCACGCGTCCGACCGCCTCGGCCAGCCGCTCCTCGCGGACGGGCTTCATCACGTAGTCGACGGCCCGCAGGTCGAACGCCTCGAGCGCGTGCTGGTCGTACGCCGACACGAACACGACTGCGGGCGGCTCGGTGAAGCGCCGCAGGATGCGGGCCAGGTCGAGTCCGTCGAGGCCGGGCATCCGGATGTCGACGAAGAGCGCGTCGTAGCCGCCGGACTCGATGAGGCGCAGCGCCTCGGCGCCGTCGCCGGCCGTGTCGACGACGGCGATGCGGTCGTCGCGCCCGAGCAGGTAGGACAGCTCGGCGCGGGCCGGTGCCTCGTCGTCGACGGCCAGCACACGCAGGCCGGCGGGGGCGGCGGGCTCGCTCATACGTGCACTCCTGGGGCGTACTTCGGGACGCGCATGGACACCTTGGTGCCCAGGCCGGGGGCGGTCTCGACGACCAGACCGTACTCGTCGCCGAACACCTGCCGGAGGCGCTCGTCGACGTTGCCCACCCCGATGGAGTCGGCGTCGCCCTCGCCGGTCATGGCCCGCCGGATCTGCTCGGGGTCGGCGCCGACGCCGTCGTCCTCGACCGAGATAGCGCACTCGGCGCCGTCGTCCTCCGCCAGGATCGTGATGCGTCCGGGGCCGGCCTTGCGCTCGAGGCCGTGGCGCACCGCGTTCTCCACCAGCGGCTGCAGGCACAGGTAGGGCACCGTCACCGGCAGCACCTCCGGCGCTACGCGGACCGTCACCTGCAGGCGCTCGCCGAAGCGGGCGCGCTCGAGGGTGAGGTAGCGGTCGATCGAGCGCAGCTCCTCGGCCAGCGTCGTGAACTCGCCATGGCGCCGGAACGAGTAGCGCGTGAAGTCGGCGAACTCGAGCAGCAGCTCGCGCGCGTGCTCGGGATCGGTGCGCACGTACGACGCGATCGCGTTGAGCGCGTTGTAGATGAAGTGCGGCGAGATCTGCGCGCGCAGCGCGCGCACCTCGGCCTCGGCCAGCCGGGTCCGCGAGGCGTCGAGCTCGGCGAGCTCGAGCTGGCTCGACACCCAGCGCGCCACCTCGCTGGTCGCGCGCACGAGGTTGGCCGTCGCGTGGTCGGCGATGCAGACGAGCGTGCCGACGACGAGGTCGTCGACGACGAGCGGCGCCACGATCGCCTGGTGGCCGAGCGGCCCGACGCGCGGCACCACGACGGCGTGGCCGTTCTCGAGCACCTCGGCGACGTCGTCGAGGACGAGCACCTCCGTCCCGACGCCGTCCCCGCCGAGGACGCGGTCGGTGCTGGTGAGGACGACGCCCGCCGACCCGAGGAGCGCGTGCAGGTGCTTGGCCGCTCGGGACACGGCGTCCTCGGTGAGGCCCTCGCGCAGGGCCGGTGCCGCGAGCGACGCCCGGTGCAGCGTCTCGAACGTCGCGCGGTCGGCCTCGGTGCCGAGGTCGCGGCGCCGCAGCAGCCGGACGGCCACGAGCACCACGGCGACGACCGCGAGGGTCAGCGCGACGACGAGCACGGGGGTCATGGCCCGCACGGTAGTCCGCGGCCCGACCTGGCGAGGCCCGTCGGATCGCAGCGCCGTAGCGTGGCGGCGTGCCCCAGGACGTCCTCGCGCCGCTCGCCGGCCTGCCCGGCGTCGAGGAGGCCGTCGCCTCCGCCCGCTCCGCCGTCGACGCCGTCCTGTGGGACCGCGGCGTCCGGGCCCGGGCCGGCGAGGTGGTGGCGGCGTCCCGGCTGCGCGGCGGCTGGGCGTCGGCGGCGATCGACGGCGCGGAGGTGCGGCCCGACGCGCTCGTCTCGGGCGACGCCCTCGACGGCTCGCCCATGGGCCGCGTCGTCGCAGCCGCGCTTGCGGTCCAGGCCGAGACGCCCCGGCAGGCCGACGTCCTGGGCCGTGCACCGCTGCAGGCCCTCTCGACCCTGCACGCCGTGGCCTCGGCCGGCTTCGTCGACGACGAGCAGCGCGGCCGGCTGCGCACCGACGACGACGCCGACGACCCGCTGCGGCTCGGGCCGGTCCCGGGCCATGCCGAGGCGTCGCAGCGGATGACCGCGCTCGCCGGGGTGCTGGTGTCGTCGACGTCGGCCCCCGCGCTCGTCGTCGCCGCGATCGCGCACGCGGAGGTCGCCGTGCTGCGCCCGTTCGCGTGGGGGAGCGGCCTCGTCGCGCGGGCGACGACCCGGCTCGTGCTCGCCTCGCGCGGCGTCGACCCCGACGGCCTCACCGTCCCCGAGGCCGGCCTCTACGCCGCCGGCCGCTCGCGCTACGCCGAGGCGCTCAAGGCCTATGCCACGGGCACTCCGGAGGGTGTGGCGCAGTGGATCGTGCTGCACGCGGAGACGGTGCGGGTGGGGGCGCAGGAGTCGCAGCGGATCGTCGCAGACCTGGTCTGAGGCGGAGGCGGGCGGCAGGGGGCTGCCCCGCACAGCGAACGGCGCCCCGCTAGCAGGGGCGCCGTCGCGGGCACGGCCCCCGGGCGATCAGTGCGCTGTGAGTTCCGTCCGGTCGGGTGCTTCTGCGAGCTCTCCCGGCCGTGACGCCCGTTACGAGGGTGACCGCAGCGTGGGTATCCCGAGGTGGTGCCGTG
>Ga0233425_10002486_pt1 | contig 36102 bp, 40 predicted proteins | sample Watercolumn_Towu_2_FD_181712 | JGI IMG/M metagenome (GOLD analysis project Ga0233425, IMG submission 181712) | Freshwater microbial communities from Lake Towuti, South Sulawesi, Indonesia - Watercolumn_Towuti2014_140_MG | ecosystem: Environmental > Aquatic > Freshwater > Lake | place...
ACGAAGCCGCGGTGGTAGCTGTGGTGGTTGACGAGGTGCATCAGGATCTCGCCGCGCGAGAGGTTGCCCTCGCCGCCGCCGATGTAGTCGAAGCGGACGCGCTCATCGATCGCCTGCGGCGTGAGCCCGTCGGCCCAGGCGATGTACCAGGCGTCCAGCGCTTCCTGATTGCGGCGCAGGTCGGCGAGCGCGGGCGGCTCGGGGGTATTGCGCGCGCCGTAGCCGTGCGGGCGGCCTTCAAGGTGCGCCTGGAAGACGCGGTCGATCACGTAGTTGTGGTTAAGCATGTGGACCATGGTCTTGAACAGGCCCACGCGCGGGCGCGTCGCCTCGTCGCCCGGCAGCGCCGCGACCGCGTCGAAGGTGAGCCGGTCGGTCCACTGGTTGTAGCGCGCCAGCATGCGCGCGGTGCGGACGGTCATCATTTCAGGAGCGTGGCGCAGAACGCCATGATGTCGCCGAACACCGCCACCATGTCCGGCCTCAGGTAGGCCGAGAACGCGAGCGCGAGAATGAGCATTGCAAGCGTGGCCAGACCCGCCTTCAGCCAGAGCCGCTTTTGCCTGTTCCCCGCTCGCGCGGCTTCCACCGCCTACGCGGCGGCCGGCGCCGCCCTGCGCTCCGCGAGCGGCGTCTCGTTGACCGGCAAATTAACAATGGCGGCGAACACCCCGAGGCCGATCGAGATCATGAACGCGCCGGAATAGCTGCCCGTGGTGTCGTACAGGTACCCGGCAAGCCAGACGCCGATGAAACTGCCGATCTGGTGGCCGAGGAACACGATCGAGGCGAGCATCGCGGCGTAGCGCATGCCGAAGATCTGCCCTACGAGGTCGTTCGTGAGCGGCACCGTGCCGAGCCAGAGCAGGCCGATGCCGATCGCGAAGGTGTACAAGGTCACCGGCGTCAGCGGCAGAAAAACGAGCATCGCGATGAGGAAGCCGCGCACGAGGTAGATCGTCGAGAGCAGGTACTTCTTGCTGAAGCGCCCGCCCAGGTACCCCGCCACGAACGCGCCGATGACGTTGAAGAACCCGATCAGCGCGAGGGCGATCGTGCCGTGCGTGGCCGTCAGACCTTTGTCAGTGACGAACGACGGCAGGTGCACGGTCAGCATGGCGATGTGGAAGCCGCAGACGAAGTAGCCCCAGAAAAGCAGGTGGAAGCCCTTCTCGCGCAGCGCCTCGTGCAGCGCCTCGCCAAGCGACTGCGTGCTCTGCGAGCCCGCGTCCGGCCGGCCGGCGAGCGCGAGCGTGAGCGGCAGGATCAGCGCGGCGATCCCGGCGAGAACGAAGAGCGCGTTCTGCCACTCGAGGCTGGCGATCAGCATCTGCGTGATGGGCAGGATCAGGAACTGGCCTGCGGAGCCGGCGGCAGTCGCGATGCCGAGGTAGAGGCTGCGCCGCTCCAGCGCCACGGTGCGCCCGATGATGGCGAGGATGATGCCGAACGAGGTCCCGCCGAGCGCGCCGCCCAGGAGCAGGCCGCTGTTGACGTGCAGCAGCCACGGCACGTCGATGACCGCCAGGCCGATCAGGCCGAGGATGTAGCAGATGGCGCCGATCGCGAGCACGCGGCCCGGCCCGTAGCGGTCAGCGAAGCCGCCGGCGAGCGCGCCGAGCGCGCCCCACATCAGGTTCTGCAGCGCGATCGAGAAGGAGAACACCTCGCGCCCCCAGCCGTGCTCGAGGCTGAGCGGCTGCATGAACAGGCCGAAGCCCGCGCGGATGCCGAACGAGATGCACATGATCGTGCAGCCGCAGACCAGGATCACCATCGGCGTGCGCCAAGAGCGGGGGTGAGTCATTTCAATTCCTTCAAAAACGCGTCGATCTGCGACGCCAGCTCCCTCTCCCGCCCAGTGTACTGGTGATCGGCCCCGAGAATCATCACTTGTTTCGATCCAGAGATAGAGCGCAGCGCGCCACGGCGGCGGCTGTCGGCGCGCAGCGCCGGCGGCAAGTCATGCTCGCCGTACAGGTCAAGCACGGGCGCATGCACGTTCTGCATGCCACCGAAGCCGCCGGTGAGTCCGAGACAAATCCACGCGGCGAAGGGCGCGTCCGGCGTCTTCTCGTAGTACACGTTCGCCATCCATGAGCCCATGCTGTGCGAGAGCAGCACGACCTTTCCGCCGCCCCGCTCCTTCAGCCAGCGCGCGCCCGCGGCGATGCGCTCGACCGCCTCCGGAAACACCTTCGGGTAGTAGCTGTTCAGGCCCGCGTCCGACTTCTGCACCGGCATCTGGATCGAGAGCGTGGTGTACCCCATGTCCGCGAGCGAAACGCGCAGGATGCCGATCACGCCGTGGTCCGGATGCACGCCCACGCCGTGGACGAGGAGAATCTCGGGTTTGGAGTATTTTTCCTTCGCCTCTATGTGAATTCCAAGAAAACTTCTCGAGGCAATGGAAACCTGAACGGCATCCCCGACGACGAGATTCGGAACGATCTCGGCGGCCCAGCGCTTCTCCCGCTCGTAGTCCTGGGCCGCGGCACTCGCCGCAAGCAGCGCGAGCGCGAGTGCCGCGAGCCTCACTGCTTGCGGCGCGCGAGGAAGCACAGCGGGATGCCCGCGGCCACGACGAGGATGCCGACGAGCACCATGCCACCGAACTTCGGCCCCCAGGGCGCGCGCGCATAGTCGATCGTCGAGTAGAGCATGTACAGGCACATCAGGCAGAACACCGCCGGGATCACGGGATACCCGGGCGTGCGCACCGCCGGCGCTTCGCCGCCGCGGCGCCGGAAGACGAACAGCGTGAGGCCGGTCAGCAGGAAGAACGTCCAGAACACCGGCGCGGTGTAGTCCACCATCGCCTGGAAGCCGTCGCGCGTGAACGAGGCCGCGAGCACGAGCAGCAGCATGACCGCGCCCTGCAGCAGCAGCGCGTTGGCCGGGGTGCTGCCCGACTCGCGCCAGCTGCCGAGCCGCGCGAAGAGCGGGTAGTCCCGCCCGAACGCCCAGGTCGCGCGCGCGCCGGTGAAGACCGCCGCGTTCATCGTCGTCAGCGCCGAGACGCACACGACGAGCGCGATCAGCACCGCGGCCTTGTCGCCCGCGATCACCCGCATGAGGTCGACCGCGATCGCCTTGGACTCGCGCATGCCGCCCTGCCCGAGGGTCATGAGGTAAGCGACGTTGACGAGCACGTACAGCACCGTCACGACGACGATCCCCGCGACCAGGATGCGCAGCATGTTTCGGCGCGCGTCGCGCACCTCGCCGGACAGGTAGGCCGCCTCGTTCCAGCCGCCGTACGCGAACAGCACGAAGATCATCGCCAGGCCGAACGGGCCCGTTTTCGCATCGGCCGCCATGGGCTTGGGCGTGCCGCCGACGACGAGCGCGCCGAGCGCGATCAGCACGAGGGCGGCGATCAGCACGATCTCCGTCACCTTCTGCAGCGTCTTGGACTGCATCGTGCCGGCGACGTTCAGCGCGGTCAGCGCGATCACCGCGATGGCCGCCCACCACGCCGAGCTCTTCTCGCCCAGGCGCAGGACCTCGGAGGCGTAGTCGCCGAACGCGAAGCCGACCGCGACGATCGCGCCGGTCTGGATCACGGTGAGGCGCGCCCACGCGAACACGAAAGCCGCGCCGCGCCCCAGCCCCTGCTGGAGGAACCGGTACTCGCCGCCGGTTTCGGGGTAGCGCGAGGCAAGCTCGGCGTAGACCAGCGCCCCGCACAGCGAGATCGCGCCGCCCAGCAGCCAGGCCATCAGGAACTGGGTCTCGCTCGTGGTGTTGCCGGCGACGAGCGAGGGGAGCTTGAAGATGCCGACGCCGATCACCATGCCGGCGACGAGGAAGATGCCGTCAGGGACGGACAGGAGCTGCTTCGGATTTGCGGTCATTGTTGTCGGCTCGCCTTCCAGGGAAGAGTGCGCTCGATATTACCGTCCGAGACCCGTACCTCGCCTTGCATCGTTCCGCCCGCGAGCGTACCTCGGAACAGGTGGTTCCAGGGCTTGCCGCCCACGAGGCCGGTGACAGCGATGCGGACCTCTTCGCCGCGCAGGCGTGCGCCGCGCACGATCATCGGCGCCGCGCCCGCGCGTGCCTCGACCTCGATCATCTGGTAGCTCTGCGCGATCCTGAGCTCCCAGCGCCCGCGCGCGTCGGCCGGCACCACCCACAGGAAGATGCGCGAGCGCCCGAGCGGCCCGACCAGCTTCTCGGCGAGCGTCACCTCCATCATTTCGTCCCAGGTCCAGGCGCCCATGTGTAGTCGTGCGAGACCACGCGCGCCCCGGGCGCGAGCTGCTCGAGCAGCCGCGGCACGAGCTTGCGGTTCACCTCGGGCAGCAGGTACATCGTCACCACGCGCGCGCCGCGCAGGTCCGTCTCGAACAGGTCCTGCACCTCGAACGTGGCGAGCGCCTCGACGCCGGCGCGCCTGGTGTTCTCGCGCGCGAGCGTGACCAGCTTCGGGTCGATGTCGACGCCGTGGCCGCGCGCGCCGTAGCGCCTCGCCGCCTCGATCACGATGCGCCCGTCGCCCGAGCCGAGGTCGATCAGGCGCTCGCCCTTCCTGGGCTGCGCGAGGTAGAGCATGCGCTCGACCACGAGCTCGGGCGAGACGACGTACGGCGTCGTGCCGTCGTCCCAGGCCCAGCTCCGGGTGTGGACGGAGAGCGCGAGCGCAGCGCCGGCCAACGTCAGGAAAGCCTTAGGGAGCAATCAAGATATCCGTGGCAAAGCACGACGACGGCGCATCGTACCAGCATAATTCGGGCCGCTCATGGACCTCGCCGGACGCACGATGGTGATCCTGATGGCGGCGGCGCAGCTCGGCTCGCTGCTGCCGCACGTCGTCGTCCCCGCCGTCATGCCCTCGCACCTGATTCCGGAATGGGGCCTGAGCTATTCGGAGGCCGGGCTGATGGCGGCGAGCTACGCGGCCGGCTACATGCTCGCGGTGCCGCTCCTCGCCACGCTGACGGACCGGATCGATGCGCGCCTGATCCTGTTCTGGGGATCGCTCGTCAGCGGCCTCGCGACCGCCCTTTTCGGCATCCTGGCGAACGGCCTCGCCTCCGCGATTCTCCTCTGGGGCCTGGCGGGCATCGGCTTTGCCGGGGCGTACATGCCGGGCTTGAAGGCGCTGACCGACCGCCTCGGCGCGGGCGATTCTTCACGCAGCATCACCCTGTACACGTCTTCCTTCTCGGTCGGGGTCGGCGTGTCGTTCCTGGTCTCGCAGCTGGTCGCCGAGCGCTGGGGCTGGCGACCGGCATTCGTGGTCACCGGCATCGGGCCGGCGGCGATGGCGGCGGTCGCGCTACTCCTGCGTCCGGTCGCGCCGCCGCCTAGGGGCGGCCCGCTGCTCGATTTCAGGCCCGTGCTGCGCAATCGCGCCGCGATGGGCTACGTCCTGGGCTACGGCGCGCACTGCTTCGAGCTCTACGGCATGCGCACCTGGCTGGTCGCGTTCTGGGGCTTCGTCCTGGCGCACGCGGGCGGCGCGACGCCCGTCGACGCGATCACGGTGAGCGTGGTCGCCAGCATCCTGTCGCTGCCGGCGAGCATCCTCGGCAACGAAGCCGCCTTGCGCTTCGGCCGGCATCGCGCGATCACGATCGTGATGCTCTGCTCGGCGCTCGTCGCGACGGCGATCGGGTTCACCGCCGGCTTCTCGCCGTGGCTCTCCCTGCTTCTGCTCGCCGCTTACGCGCTCACGGTGCCGGCGGATTCGGGCGCCTTGACCTCGGGCGTGACCGCGGCGGCCGACCCGAAGTTTCGCGGCGCAACGCTCGCCTTGCACTCGATGGTCGGCTTCGGGTTGTCCGCGCTCGGCGGCTGGGCCGTCGGCGTCGCGATCGACGCAGCCGGCGGACCCGACAGCCCGCGCGGCTGGCTCGCCGCGTTCCTCGTGATGGGCGCCGGCATCCTGCTCGGCCCGCTGGCGCTGCGGTGGTCGGCGAGTAAAATCCCGCAGCCGCCCCGGTAGCTCAGTGGATAGAGCATCCCCCTCCTAAGGGGAAGGTCGCACGTTCGATTCGTGTCTGGGGCGCCAGTTCCATGCCCCCAAAAGCCTGCTAGAAATCCGCGTCGCCGTTGCGCTCAGCCTTGCGCTGCGCGCGCCGGTGCTGCCAGATCGCGGCAGCGAAGGACAGGACCGAGGCGAGCAGCAGCACGCCCGAGATCGGCCGGGTGATGAAGAGCCAGGGATTGGAATCGGTCATCACCGCGCGCAGGAGGTTGATCTCGATCTGGTCGCCAAGGATCACGCCAAGGATGAAAGGCGCGAGCGGGAAACCGAACTTGACCATGGCGTAGCCGAAGACGCCGAAGATGAAGAGGATCCAGACGCCGGACATGGCGTTGGAGAGCGCCCAGGCGCCGACCACGCAAAGCACCAGCACCACGGGGAAGAGGATCGACTTTGGCACCGTGACGATGTGGATCACCCAGCGCACGCCGACGAACAGCAGCGCGAGCACGATCGGGTGCGCGAGGATGTAGGCCGCGAACATGCCGTAGGCGAGCTGCGCGTTCTGCGAGATGAAGAGCGGCCCCGACTGGATGCCGTGGATCGTCAGCGCGCCGAGCATCACCGCGGTGACCGCGTCGCCCGGGATGCCGAACGCCATGATGGTGACGAGCGAGCCCGCGACGTTGGCGTTGTTGGACGCTTCCGAGGAAATGATGCCCTCGGGGACGCCGGTGCCGAACTTCTCCGGGTGCTTCGAGAACTTCTTCGCCTGGTCGTAGGCGAGCATGTTGGCCGCGCTGCCGCCGATCGCCGGCAGCACGCCGATCACCAGGCCGATGAACGACGACCAGAGGAGCAGGAAGGGCCGCGAGAGTATTTCAAAAAGAATTTTCAAATGGGAAACAGAAAAACTTACTACCTTGCCAGCCATCCGTTCGGCTTCCCGCGCGCCGCCCATGCGCTCGACCTCCCCCATCACCTGCGAGAACGCGAACACGCCGATCAGCACCGGCAGGAAGGGGATGCCGCCCGCGAGAAAAGGGATGCCGAGCGTGAGGCGCTCGGCGCCCATCACGGGATCGTTGCCGAGGATGGTGACGACGAGGCCGAGCGCGCCCGCGACGAGGCCCTTCACGAGCGAGGCCTCGACCAGCCCGGCCACCATCGAGAGCGCGAGCACGAAGAGCGAGAAGTACTCCCACGGGCCGAACTTGAGCGCGAACGCGGCGAGCGGCCCGGTGCTCGCCACCAGCACGATCGCGCCGAGCAGGCCGCCGAGGATCGACGCCCAGATGCCCAGCCACAGGGCGCGGCCCGGCTCGCCCTTCTTCGTCATGGGGAAGCCGTCGAACATCGTCGCCACCGCCGAGGGCTTGCCGGGAATGCCGAGCAGGCACGAGGTGATCAGGCCGCCGGTCTCGCCGCCGACGTAGACGCCGATCATCGCGGCGAGGCCCTGCAGGGGCTCGAGCGTGAAGGTGAACGGCAGCACCACGATCACCGTCATCGTGATCGTGATGCCGGGCAGCGCGCCGCCGACCACGCCGATCAGCGTGCCGATGAAGAGCGGCACGAGGTATTTCGCCGCCGTCATGCCCACCATGCCCTGCCAGAGGAGGTCGAACATCTAGAACCCCGTCCAGCGCCCGCGCGGCATCAGCACCTGCAGGTAGCGCTCGAAGATGTAGTAGGTCGCGAAGGCGGTGATCAGGGCGAGCGCGGCGACCCGCAACCAGCCGCGCGCGCCGCGCGGCGGGTCCATGAGCGCGTTCGCCGCCGCGACGTAGAGGATCGTGGAGATCCGGAAGCCGAGATACGGCAGCGCCGCGCAATACAGGCCGAACACCCCGAACTGGAGGACGATCTGGGTGTAGTTGAGCTTTTCGGGTTTACTTTCGCTCTTCTTTCTCCTCAAGTCGGCAAGAACCAACCAGAGCGAAAGCAGGATCGTCAAACCCAGAACAATGCGGGGATAGAACCCGGGCCCGAACGGGACGAGCGGGTTGTCCTTCAGGCCGAGCGTGAGCCCGAAAAGAAGAAGGCTCGCCGCGAGTACGGCGAACCCTCCCCAGCCGTCCCTCGAGAGCATTTACCGCTTCGAGAGGCCGAGGTCCTTGGCGAGCGCCTTGTTCATCTCGTCGGTCTTGCGCAGCCAGTCCGCGTAGCCCTTGCGGTCCAGGTAACGCACCGCGGTCGCCTGCAGCTTCATCGAGGCCGCGAACGCCGGCTCCTTCGCCGCCGCGGCGCACGAGCCCTCCAGCTTGGCGAGCACCGGCGCCGGCGTGCCCTTCGGGGCCATGATGCCGCGGTTGACGTCGTAGACCACGTTCACGCCCAGCTCCTTCAGCGTCGGCACGTTCGGGATCTCGGGATCGCGTTTCTCGGTCGCGATCGCGAGGAACTTGAGCTGGCCCGCCTCGACCTTGCCCTTCTGCGTGAGGTTCGCGTCGGTGAGATCGATGTGGCCGCCGAGGATCGCGTTCATGCGCGGCGCGAGGCCCTCGTAGGAGACGTACTTGAACTTGATGCCCGCGGCCTTCTCGATCATCGCCGGGAAGAAATGGCTGGTCGAGCCGAGCGTCGCGCCGACCGTGATCGTGCCGGGCTTCGCCTTGGCGTCGGCGAGCAGCTCCTGCCAGGACTTCCACGGCGTTTTCGGGCTCGCGGTCAGCACCGACGGCGTCGAGGAGATGAGGCAGACCGGCTCGAAGTCGGAGTACTGCACGTCGGCGACGCCCGTGTAGTAGGTCAGGTGGATGTACTCGTGCACGGCGTACAGCGAATAGCCGTCCGGAGCCGAGTCCTTCGCCTCCTTCGCTCCCTTGGTGCCCGAGGCGCCGCCGACGTTGGCGATCACCACGTTCTGGCCGAGGTACTTCTGCAAGCCCTGCGCGAAGGGCCGGAAGATGTTGTCGGTATCCCCGCCCGCGGCCCACGGCACGATCATCTTGACCGGGCGGTCGGGATACTGGGCGAGCGCGGCGCCGGAAAGCAGCGCGCCGCAGACGAGCACTGCGAGTCGCTTCATCATGGTTTTCCCCTCCAAGGGAAGCAAAATTCTATCCGAAGCTCCTCACCCAGCGCCGGTCGATCCAGTCCTTCCAGCGCCAGGCCCACGCGCCCTCGGCGGACCAGCCGCCGCGCGCGGCGACGGCGTACTTGCCGCCGCAGCTGAGCAGGACCAGGCTGCGCCGCTGGGGTTCATAGGCGGCGAGCGGCTGGCCGCGCACGACGCGCATCAAGTTCTCTGCCAGCACCGCGCCGTGCCGTACCGCGTAGACACCCGACCTCGGGTGCGGTGCAGCGGCGAGCGACGCGCAGTCGCCGGCGGCGAAGACCTGCGGATGCGAGACGCTGCGCAGGCTCGCATCGACGAGCGCGTAGCCGCCCGGATCGGTGGCAAGGCCCGCGGCCGCGACGAGCGGCGGCGCAGCCGTTCCAGCCGCCCAGAAGACGGCGTCAAAGGGGGTTTTTTCGGGAGAAGTCACCACGACAGGCCCGGGCTCGACTGCCAGCACGGGAGAACTGCTCATGAAGCGAACGCCATTTCGATCCAGGGCAGCGAGCACGCGCTCCGAGAGTCTCCCGGAAAAAGGGAATCGGTCGGAAAACACCGTCACAGCGGCTGCGCCGGCGTGCTTCATCGCCATCGCCAGCTCGATCCCGGCTGCGCCTCCGCCGGCGATCGCGATGCGCGCGCCCCTGTTGCGCAACGAGCGCCAGCGCTCGAGCAGGCGCGCGAAAGGCTTGACGCCGATCGCATGCTCGCGCGCGCCGGGCACGGCACCGGTACCCGCGGGCGCGCCGATGTTGAGCGACAGATAGTCGTATTCGAGGCTGCGGCCATCGGCGAGGTGGACCTGCCTGACCGCCGCGTCGATCGCCTGCACGCTTCCCTCGATCAGCTCGGCGCCGGCGCCCTGCGCGAGGCGGGCGAGATCGATTTCCGCCTCGGCCTGCGCGTAGTGTCCGCCGACGATGCCCGGCGCCATGCCCGAATAGAGGTGCGCCGGCCCCGGGTTGATCAAGCGGACGTCGAGCTCTTTCGAGATGAACCCGCGCAGACAGCGCAGGACGACGGCGTGCGCGTGGCCACCGCCGGCGAGCAGGAGGCGCGTCAGCGCGGCTTACCGCGGGAGGCGGCGGCGCGCCCCGCGGCTTTGGCCTCTTCCCTGATGCGGTCCTCGACCCCCTGCTTGATGCGCGCCTCGATGTCGGCCTTCGCCTGCTCGTCCTGCGAAATCATCTCGCCGAGCGCCTCGTCCATCACCGCCGCAGCGGTGCGCTCGCGCATCACGAGCCAAGAGATGCAGGCGTTCAGGAGAACGAAGATCACCTCGATATAGAGCAGCGGGATGAAGATCGTGCGCCGCTCTCCGCCGCCGCCGAGCGCGAACTGGAAGCCGTCGAACCCGCCGCTGCCGCCGAACTTGCCGGCGACCAGCGCCGTCTGGTACGGCGGAAACAGGAATACCGCAGCCAGCGTCACGATGGCGAGGATGACCACGAGGTTCCCGGAGTCCAAGCGCGGCCGCCCGTCCTTGCCGCTGGCGAGCAGGAGCCACAGCGCCGCCGCGTTGGCGAACACCACAAACAGCGCGGTATAGAGCAGGGTCGCGTTGATCGCGCCGTTCGCCGGCGCCGCGAAGATCGGGTGGAACGCGTCGAAGACCGGCGTCCCAGACAACGACTGGACATCGTAGGGCGGGAACGTCCCGATGAGGACCGCGTAGGCAAGCGCGAGGCCGAGGACCAGCTTCTGCAGACGGTTCATGCGGTGTCTCGCTTCATGCGTGCCTCCTCGCGCTTGCGCAGCTCCTTTCTCTGCACCTTGCCCGTCGTCGTCATCGGCAGCGCCTCGATGAACTCGATTTCCTTCGGATACTCGTACGGCGCGAGCCGCCCCCTGACATGTTTTTGTATTTGTTCTATGAGATTTTCAGTCGGGGAATGACCGGGTTGAAGAACGATGAAAGCCTTCACGATGCTACCTCTTGTCTGGTCGGGCTTGCCGATCACTGCGGCATTGGCGACCGCCGGGTGCCTGACCAGGCAGGACTCGATCTCCGCCGGCCCGATACGGTAGCCGGAGGACTTGATGACGTCGTCCGAGCGGCCTTGGTACCAGAAGTAGCCTTCCTCATCCATGCGCCCCTGGTCGCCGGTGCAGCCCCAGTCGCCGATGAATTTCTCGCGCGTCGCCTGCGGATTCTTCCAGTACTCGAGGAAGAACACCGGATCGCCGCGGCGGTCCACGGCGATTTCCCCCAGCTCTCCAGGCTTCGCCGGAGACCCCTTCTCGTCGATGATCGCAACGCGATGGCCGGGATACGGGCGCCCGATCGAGCCCGCTTTCGCAGGCCAGGCCGACTGGCAGTTGCCGAGCACGTAGTTGATCTCGGTCTGGCCGAAGATCTCGTTGATCGTCACGCCGAGCTGCTCTCGCGCCCACTCGAACACCGTCACGCCGACCGACTCGCCGCCGCTCATGACCGAGCGAAGCGAAATGCCGAACCGCTTTTTCGGTTCCGGAACCGCCTTCATCATCAGCTTAAGGGCCGTCGGGAAAAGGAACGCATTCCTCACCCCGTACTTGTCCAGCAGGTGGTACGCGCGCTCGGCGTCGAAGCGCCCGCGGTAGCCCACCTGCGGGACTCCGAAGTACCAGCTCGGCAGCAGCGCATCGAGCAGGCCGCCCGCCCACGCCCAGTCGGCCGGCGACCAGAACAGATCGCCTGGCTGCGGGAAGAAATCGTGCGAGTACACGAAGCCCGGAACGTGGCCGAGGAGCACGCGGTGCCCGTGCAGCGCGCCCTTGGGCAGCCCGGTCGTGCCGCTCGTATAGATGATGAGCGAGGGGTCTTCCGCCTTTGTTTCTATGCAAGAAAAATCCGAAGAGCTCTTCGAAAGCAAACCCTCGTAAACATGAACCCCGGATTCCCGCGCGCCGCCGACGCCGACCACGTGCTTCAGGTGCGGCAGCCTGTCCCTGACGGCCCAGAGGTTCGCGATCGTGGTCGGCTCGACCAGCGCGACGCTCGCCTCGGTGTGCTGCAGGCGGAACTCGAGCGCCTCCGGGCCGAAGAGATGCGAGAGCGGCAGCGCGATCGCGCCCATCTGGAAGATCGCCATGTAGGCGATCGCCATCTCCGGGCGCTGCGGCAGGACGAGCGCAACACGGTCGCCGCGCCGCACGCCCAGTCCGGCAAGCGCGTTCGACAGCCGGTTCGCCTCGCGCTGGATGTCCCAGAAGGAATACGCCGAGCGCTCGCCCGACTCGTCCTCCCAGTACAGCGCGAAGCGCGCGCGGTCGCCCGCCCAGCGCCCGCAGCAGGCGTGCGCGATGTTGAACCGCTTCGGCACGTCCCAGCGCCAGCTCCGGTAGAGCTCGTCGTACCGGTCCAGCATCAATTCTTCTCGACCGGCACGGCGAGGGACTCGCTCAGCTTGAGCTTGACCGTGTCGCCGGGCGGCGGCGCCGGCTGGATAATGCCCTGCGCGCTCGGCGTCGCCCGCGCCTTCGCGGCGGCTTCGAACGCGGCGCTCGTCACCACCGCGGGTGGATTGAGCTGGTAGAAAATCCAGAGAGACCAGCAGACCGCGAACAGCATCGCGGCTGCGATGAAGCGCCAGAACCCCTCGCTCACTTTGCCCATCGTCCGCCGCCAGTTTACCATCTAAACCGAATTTCCCTAAGAATACGGGAGCTTACGCCATGCCGCACGCCTTCGTTTTCGATGCCTACGGAACCCTTTTCGATGTCCACTCGGTGATCGCCCGGTGCGATCAGCTCTGGCCCGGCAAGGGGACCGCGCTCTCGCAGCTCTGGCGCACAAAGCAGCTCGAGTACACCTGGCAGCGCAGCCTCATGAAGCGCTACGCGCCTTTCTCCCAGGTGACCCGGGAGGCCTTGCAGTACTCGTGTGAGCTTTTGAAGCTGACCCTGGGCGCGAAAGAAGAAGGCGCGTTGATGGACGAATACCTGAACCTGAAAACGTATCCAGAGGTACCCGAGGCACTGAAGAAGCTCGGCGGCAGGAAGGCAATCCTCACCAACGGCTCGCCCGACATGATCGAGCCGCTCGTGCGCGCCTCGGGCCTGCAGTTGGATGCGGTCATGAGCGTCGATGCGTTGAAGGTCTACAAGCCGGCGCCGGCAGTGTATGAAATGGCGGCAAGCAGGCTGAAGGAAAAAGACATCGGTTTCGTCTCCTCCAACTGCTGGGACGCGCTCGGCGCGAAGTCCTTCGGCTTCACGGTCTACTGGATCAACCGCGGCGGCGCGCCGCTCGACCGCCTCGGCTTCCGGCCGGATAAGATCGGGACTTCCCTGAATGAAGTTCTGCTCTAACTGCGCGGCGCCGATCGCGCGGCGCGTGCCGCCGGGCGATTCGCTGCCGCGCTGGCTGTGCGACGCCTGCGGCAGCATCCACTACCAGAACCCGCGCCTCGTCGTCGGCACGCTGCCCGAGTGGGAAGGCAAGCTGCTGCTGTGCCGGCGCGCGATCGAGCCGCGCTACGGCTACTGGACCCTGCCAGCCGGCTTCATGGAGAACGACGAGACCACGGCCGAGGCGGCGCTGCGCGAGACGCTCGAGGAGGCCGGCGCGCGCGCCGAGCTCGGCGCGCCCTTCAGCATGATCTCGGTGCCGCGAGTGAACCAAGTCCACCTCTTCTACCGCGCCCGGCTTCTCGACCTCGCTTTCAAGCCGGGAACCGAGAGCCTGGAGGTCGCGCTCTACGAGGAAGCGCAGATCCCGTGGCAGGAGATCGCCTTCCGCACCGTCGGGGCCACCCTCAAGCACTGGTTCGCGGATCTCGCGCGCGGCGTTTTCGGTTTTCACGCTGAAGACCTGAAATAACTGGGGTATGCTTCGCGCTGGTGCGCGCGTGCACCTAAGAACGGGGGAGGACCCGGAATGACGCCGCGTATTCTCGAGAAGCTCGTTCCCGCACTGTTTCTGCTCTACGCGCCCCTCTGCGGGGCGGCGGAGCCGCCCAAGCTGGACTCGGCCAACACCTCGTGGATGCTCACCTCGTCGGTGCTGGTGCTGTTCATGACGCTGCCGGGGCTGGCGCTCTTCTACGCAGGCCTGGTGCGCACGAAGAACGTCCTCTCGGTGCTCATGCAGTGCTTCGCGATCACCTGCGTCGTCACGCTCGCCTGGGTCGTGTGCGGCTACAGCGTCGCGTTCGGCGACGGCGGCGACCTGAACAAATGGTACGGCGGCTTCGCCAAGTTCTTCCTCGCCGGGGTCGACGCCAAGGCGATCCGCGCCGGCACGTCGATTCCCGAGACCGTCTTCGCGATGTACCAGCTCACCTTCGCGATCATCACGCCGGCGCTCGTGCTCGGCGCCTACGCCGAGCGCGTGCGTTTCTCCACGATGCTGCTCTTCAGCCTGCTGTGGCTGCTCGTCGTGTATTGCCCGATCGCGCACTGGGTCTGGGGCGACGGCTGGCTGCAGAAGATGGGCCTCCTCGACTTCGCGGGCGGCACGGTGGTGCACCTGAACGCGGGGGTCGCGGCGCTCGTCTGCTCGGTCGTCCTCGGCAGCCGCAAAGGCTTTCCCACCACGCCGATGCCGCCGCACAACATGACCATGTGCGTCACCGGCGCCTGCATGCTGTGGGTCGGCTGGTTCGGCTTCAACGCGGGCAGCGCGCTCGAGGCCAACCCGACCGCGGGCATGGCGATGCTCGTGACCCACATCGGCGCGGCCACCGGCGCGTTCGTCTGGATGCTGTGCGAGTGGCTGCGCTACGGCAAGCCCTCGGCGCTGGGCGCCGTGACCGGCATGGTGGCGGGACTGGGCACGATCACGCCGGCCTCCGGCTTCGTGGGCTCGATCGGCGCGCTGGTGATCGGCGCGGCGGCGGGCCTGGTCTGCTTCTTCGCCACCAACTTCATGAAGCAGTCGCTGAAGGTGGACGATTCCCTCGACGTCTTCCCGGTGCACGGAGTGGGCGGCCTGATCGGCACCCTGCTCACCGGGATCTTCGTGTCGGCCACGTTCGGCGGCGCCGGCTACAACGAGGAGCTGAAGATGACGATGGGCGGCCAGATGACGGTGCAGATCGTCGGCATCCTCGCCGTGGCGGCCTGGTCGGCGATCGCCACCTGGATTGTCCTGAAGATCTCCGACGCCGCGATCGGCATGCGCGTCGCTCCAGACCAGGAGACGGAGGGCCTCGACACCGTGCTGCACAACGAGAAGGGGTATAACCTCTAGGAGTGCTGACGTTCCTCTCGCCGGGGGAATCATTTCCTCCGGTGGAGCGCGCGCTCAAGGATCCCAACGGGCTGCTGTGCGCGGGCGCCGACCTGTCGCCGGCGCGCCTGCTCGAGGCCTACCGGCGCGGCATCTTCCCCTGGTATTCCGGCGGCCAGCCGATCCTGTGGTGGTCGCCCGACCCGCGCATGGTGCTGTTCTGCGACGAGCTGAAGGTGTCGCGCTCGCTCGGCAAGAGCATCCGCAACAAGGGTTTTGAAGTTCGAATTGACTCTGTTTTTCCCCGGGTCATCAAAGCCTGTTCCGAACCCAGGAAAGGCGAAGGCGGAACGTGGTTGAGCCCCGAGATGCAGGCCGCCTACGTCACCTTGCACCGCCTTGGGCACGCGCACTCCTTCGAGACCTGGCAGGGCGGGCGCCTCGTCGGCGGGCTCTACGGGGTCGCCATCGGGCGCATGTTCTACGGCGAATCGATGTTCTCGCGCGCCACCGATGCGTCAAAAGTTGCGCTGGCCGGGCTGGTCGGGGAACTACGGGCTCGCGGCTTCCCTCTGATCGACTGCCAGCAGCGCACGCCCCTGCTGGCCTCCCTCGGGGCGCGGGAGATTCCGCGCCGTCAATTCTTGCGAAGAATCACGGCGTTGGTAAACTATCCTGAACCGATGGGTAAATGGGTCCGTGTCCAAGCTTAACGACCTCCCGCACGCAGTACTGCAGTTCTATGTCACGGCGCCCTACCCGTGCAGCTACCTGCCCGAGCGCATGGCGCGCTCGCAGGTCGCGACACCCTCCCACCTGATCAACACCGAGCTCTACGGCGAGCTGGTCAAGGCCGGCTTCCGCCGCAGCGGCATCTTCACCTACCGCCCGCACTGCGACAGCTGCCGCGCCTGCGTGCCGGTGCGCATCCCGGTGCACGAGTTCGTCGCCAGCCGCTCGCAGCGCCGCGCCTGGAACCTGCACGCCGAGCTCGCTTCGCAGGCGCAGCCGCTCAAGTTCAGGCTGGAGCACTACGCGCTCTACCTGCGTTACCAGTCGAGGCGCCATTCGGGCGGCGGCATGGACAACGACAGCCGCGACCAGTACTCGCACTTCCTCCTGCAGAGCCGCGTCGACACGCGCCTGGTGGAATTCCGCGACCACGGCCAGCTCGTCATGGTGTCGATCGTCGATTACCTGCCCGACGGCCTCTCGTCGGTCTATACCTTCTTCGAGCCCGACCGCAGGAGCGCGAGCTACGGCACGTTCAACGTGCTCTGGCAAATCGAGTCGTGCCGGGCGCTCGGGCTGCCCTACCTCTATCTCGGCTACTGGATCAAGGAAAGCCCGAAGATGGCGTACAAATCGCGCTTCACGCCGATCGAGGGCTTCATCGGCGGCACCTGGCGCCGTCTCTCGCCATGGGACCTCGGGTGAAGGCCTAGCGAATGCTCTATGCGCTGGCCCGCCCCCTCCTCTTCGCGCTCGATCCCGAAACCGCTCACCGGCTCGCGCTTCAGTTTTCAGGAATCGCAGGTCTTCTAAGCAAGAAGACTCCCCGATGCCCCGTCCGTGCGATGGGGCTCGAGTTCCCGAACCCCGTCGGCCTCGCCGCCGGCCTGGACAAGCACGCCGAGCACGTCGACGCGCTCGCGGGAATGGGCTTCGGCTTCCTCGAGCTGGGCGGCGTCACCCCGCGCCCGCAACCGGGCAATCCGCGCCCGCGCCTGTTCCGCATTCCCGAAGCGAACGCCATCATCAACCGGTATGGCCTGAACAGCGCGGGTATTGACGCCCTCGTTGCGAATCTTTCCCGCTTCGAGAAGAAATGCATCTGGGGTGTCAACGTAGGAAAGAACAAAGACACGCCGAATGAGAAAGCGCATGAAGACTATGCGCTCTGTCTCGACAAGGTCTATCCCCACGTCGACTACGTCACACTCAACATCTCTTCGCCGAACACCCCTGGCCTGCGCGATCTTCAGGGTGCGGCGCCACTCTCAGATCTCCTCAAGAGAATTCTCCTGAAACGAGAGGCACTGCGCCAGAAGCACGGGCGTTACGTCGCGGTCGCGTTGAAGATCTCACCCGACCTCACCGAAAAGGACATCCTGGACGTCGCCGACGCCGCGCGCCGCGAGAGGGTCGACGGCATCGTTGCGACCAATACGACCGTTGCGCGTGACGGAGTCGTGGGGCTCAGGAACGGCGACGAGGCAGGCGGGCTATCGGGAGCCCCGCTACGTGAACGCTCCACCAGAGCCTTAAAGCATCTCGTCGAAACCCTGAAAGGCGAAATCCCGGTCATCGGCGTCGGCGGCATAATGTCCGGAGAAGACGCGGTGGAGAAGTTCGACGCCGGAGCGGCGCTGGTACAGCTCTACAGCGGGCTTATCTACCGCGGCCCCGGCCTGGTTCACGAATGCGTATCGGCATACCTCGAGAGATCAAGGACGGCGAGCTCCGCGTCGCGCTGACGCCGGCGAGTGCGCACGAGCTGGCGAGCGCGGGTCATGAGGTGCTTTTCGATCCTTCGTGCGGCGCAGGCGCGGGTTTTCCCGACGCCGAGTACCTGAAAGTCGGGGCGAATCCCGGCAACGCGTGGAACGCTGACCTCGTCGTCAAGGTCAAGGAGCTCCAGCCCGCGGAGCACGGCAAGCCGCGCAAGGGCCAGACCGTGTTTTGCTTCCAGCATTTCAACATCGAGCCGGAGCTGCTCGAAACGGCGCTCGCGAGAGGCGCGACCTTCGTCGCCTACGAGGCGGTGGTGCTTCCCGACGGCACGGTGCCGATCCTGAAGCCGATGTCGGCGATCGCCGGGCGCTACGCGGTACAGATGGGCCTGTGGTGCCTGCAGAAGCAGAACGGCGGCTCGGGCGTCCTGCTCGCCGGCATGGACGGGGTCGCGCCCGGCAAGGTTGTCATCCTCGGCGCGGGTACGTGCGGATCGAACGCGCTCGCGCTTGCCGCCGGGCTGGGCGCGCGGGTGTGCGTGTTCGCAAAATCGGAGCGCCGCTTCGGTCCGCTCAGGCGCCTCTACCCCGCAACCGAGTTCCGCACCGACCTCGAGAATCTGGGCGCGGCGCTCGCCGACGCCGACCTCGTCATCGCCGGCATCCTGACCCCCGAGATGACCTCGCCGACGCTGATCACGCCCGCCATGTTGCGCCGGATGCGCCCCGGCTTGGTGCTGGTCGATGTCGGCGTCGATCACGGCGGCATCGCCGAGACCTCGCGAATCACCAGCCACCGCGAGCCCGCCTACACCGAGGAGGGCGTGGTGCATTGCTGCGTGCCGAACATGCCGGCGGCCTTTCCCGCCACCGCGAGCCGCGCCCTCGAGCAGGCAGTGCTGCCTTTCGTCCTGGAGATTGCTTCAAAGCAACTTTCTGAAACAGTAAAAAGAGCAATTCAGGTAAAGGACGGCAAAGTGACTCACGCGCCGCTTGCGAAGGACACGGGGCGGCCCTTCCATCCGCTATGAAGCGCTCCGAAGTCGCGCTGGTCGACGAGCCGCGCTGCATCGGCTGCACGCTGTGCATCGCCGCGTGCCCCGTCGACGCGATCGCCGGCGCGCAGGGCTTCATGCACACGGTGATCGAGGACTACTGCATCGGCTGCAAGCTCTGCGTCGCGCCCTGCCCGGTCGACTGCATCGAGATGGTCCCGGCGACGCGCGCCTGGACGGCCGGCGATGCGAACGCCGCAAAGCAGCGCTTCCAGGCAAGAAAGAAGAGAACCTCGCAGGTAGTAGGCAAAACCGCGGCCGAACGGCGCGCCGTGCTTGCCGCGATCCTCAAGCGATGAATCCGCAGAAGCGCAAGGCGATCTTCGAGCGCTTGCGTGCCGCCAATCTAAATCCGACGACCGAGCTCGCCTACCGCACACCCTTCGAGCTGCTGGTAGCGGTGGTGCTTTCGGCGCAAGCCACCGACAAGTCGGTCAACCTCGCGACGGCCCGGTTTTTCCCGGCCACGCCGGAAAAGATCGTGCAGATAGGCGAGCAAAAACTCATGGAGCACATCAAGACCATCGGGCTCTTCCGCAACAAGGCGAAAAACGTCGTCGCCTTGTCGAAGCTCCTGCTCGAAAAGCATTGCGGCGCCGTTCCGCAGAACCGGGAATCGCTGGAAGCGCTGCCGGGCGTCGGGCGCAAGACGGCCAACGTCGTCCTGAACACCGCGTTCGGGCAACTCACCATGGCGGTGGATACGCATATCTTCCGCGTCGCCAACAGGACCGGGCTCGCTCCCGGAAAGGATGTGCTGGCCGTAGAGGAAAAGCTCCTGAAGTTCACCCCGCCAGAATTCCTCAAGGACGCGCATCACTGGCTCATCCTGCACGGGCGCTACGTGTGCGTGGCGCGCAAGCCGAAGTGCCCCGAGTGCCTGATCCGCGACCTGTGCGAGTTCAGGGGCAAGACGAAGGCATAGTGTGTTCAACCCGTCCCGCGAGCAGGTCAGGGAATTCTTCTTCGAGGTCTGGCGCAAGTACCGCGCCGGGTTGCCGATCGCCGGGCTGGAAGGCCTCGCGCTCGAGATCGTCCTCCTGCACCCCGAGTACCACGGGTTCCTCGACCAGGAAAAGAACAAGGAGAAGGACTTCGTCGACGAGGGCAATCCCTTCCTGCACATGAGCCTGCACCTTGCGCTCGAGGAGCAACTCTCGATCGACCAGCCGGCCGGCGTGCGGTTGCGCTTCGAGACGCTGCTCGCGCGCAAGGGCGACAGGCACGACGCGGCGCACGAGGCGATCGAGTGCCTTGCCGAGGTGATGTGGTGCTCGCAGAAAGACAAAGCCCCGCCGGACGCGGGGCTCTACCTGGAGTGCTTGTCGAAGCGCGCGCGCTAGCGCTGGAAATGCAGGGTGGACTTCTGCCTGGCGAACCAGGCCGCGGCGTCCTCGATGTCCTTGCGCTTCATCGGGTCGGCGATCGCCTTCATCACCGGATTGACCCGCTTGCCGCTCTTGTAGTCCAGGAGCACGCGAACGAGGTAGTCCTCGTACTGGCCGGCAAGGATCGGATTCTCCGGTCCCACGGGTTTCGAGCCGTCCAGGCCGTGGCAGGTCGCGCACGGCGGCGCGCCGGCGACGCCCTTCTCGGAGATGGCTTTGCCCTTCGCCGGATCTCCAGCAAATGCCATTCCGCAGAAAACAGGCAGCAAGCCGGAAAGAAGCGCTCTCATTTGTGCGCCTCCCCGGTCGCGGTCGCGTAGTACGCCGAGAGATCCGCGATGTCCTTGTCCGAGAGGCTCGACGCGATGGCGCGCATCGACGGATGGCTGCGCTGGCCCCGCTTGTAGGCGTTCAGCGCGTTCGCCAGGTAGGTCGCGGTCTGCCCGCCGAGCTTGGGCACGTGATAGACGGCCGGGTACGCGGTCTTGTAGCCCGGAATGCCGTGGCAGCCCTCGCACATGGCGATCTTCTTGTGGGCTTCCTTCGGATCACCCGTGGTAGGAGACTGAGGCGCGGCCTGCTGAGCGGCGGCGACACAGGCGAAGACGGAAAGCGAAACTGCAGCGACAGCCTTGATTTGATTTCGTGTTTTCATCCCTAAGCGTTCAAGGTCGGAATACCGGGCCGATTATAATGGGATTTTGGCAAAGGAATCCCGATGCGCTTCACCGGCTCCGCCGAGTACGTCTCCACCGACGACCTGACGCTCGCGGTCAATGCGGCGATCACGCTGCAGAGGCCGCTGCTGGTCAAGGGCGAGCCGGGCACCGGCAAGACCATGCTCGCGGTCCAGGTGGCCAGGTCCCTCGGCGTGCCGCTGCTCGAGTGGCACATCAAGTCGACCACCAAGGCGCAGCAGGGCCTCTACGAGTACGACGCGGTCTCGCGGCTGCGCGACTCGCAGCTCGGCGACGAGCGCGTGCACGACATCCACAACTACATCGTCAAGGGCATGCTCTGGCAGGCGTTCACCATGGACTCGCCCTGCGTGCTGCTGATCGACGAGGTCGACAAGGCCGACATCGAGTTCCCGAACGACCTGCTGCGCGAGCTCGATCGCATGGAGTTCTACGTGTACGAGACGCGCGAACTGGTGAAGGCGAAGCACCGGCCGATCGTCTTCATCACCTCGAACAACGAGAAGGAGCTGCCCGACGCCTTCCTGCGGCGCTGCTTCTTCCACTACATCCGCTTCCCCGACAAGGAGACGATGGAGAAGATCGTCGGGGTGCACTACCCGGCGCTGAAAAAGTCGCTCCTGCGCGAGGCGATGGAGGTGTTCTTCGAGGTGCGCGAGGTGCCGGGCCTGAAGAAGAAGCCCTCGACCTCCGAACTCCTCGACTGGCTGAAGCTCCTGCTCGCCGAGGACATCCCGCCGGACGCGTTGCCCTCCAAGGACCGCAAGACCATCATCCCGCCGCTGCACGGCGCGCTGCTCAAGAACGAGCAGGACGTGCACCTCTTCGAGCGGCTGGTATTTATGACAAGGGCGAAAGGCGCCTAGGGCTTCAGCTCCACGAGGATCTCGTGGTAGCGGTGGTTGTCGATGTTCTTCGCGGCGTGCGTGTCGCCGCCCTTGCGAAAATAGACCTTCCCGGTCTCGAGCGTCGCCTTCGTAACGCCGCTTGAGCGCGTGACCTCCAGCGTCCCGCCCTTGATCGGATAGAAGAAGTAGTCGTGGTCGTTCGCAGCCCTGATGATCGGCCACCATTTGTCGGTCTCGGCCTTGTGGAACGCCGCGATGCCTTCGGGCGTCTGCTGCTCGCGCGAGGCGATGTCGAGGCCGAGCTCGGAGAGCCGGGCTTTCACCGCAGGATCGGCGAGTGCCTGGACCATCGCGCTGTTCAGCCTGGCGATCACGTCCTTCGGCGTTCCCTTCGGCGCCCAGAGCCCGAACCAGCCCGCCGCGTAGAGGCCGCGGATCCCGCTCTCGTCCGAGGTCGGGACGTCTGGAACGACCGCGGACCGCTTGGGCGAAAGGTTGGCCAGGATCTTGACCGAGCCGGCGCGCGCCTGCGGCAGTGCCGCCGCGGCCTGCAGGATCATCAGGTCGACCTGGCCCCCGAGCATCGCCTGCATCGCGGGGCCGGCGCCGCGGAACGGCACGAAGGTGAGCGACGCGCCGGTCCCCTACTGCAACTGGATGCCCGCGATCTTCGCCGCCGCGGTCTGCTCGACCAGCGTCACCTTGCCGGGATTCGCCTTGAGATACGCGACCAGCCCCTTCAGGTCGTCGGCCGGGAAGCCCTTGCGCGCGATCATCAGCTGCGGGTTGATCGTCATCAGGCCGATGGGCTCGAAGTCCTTGATCAGGTCGTAGGTGAGCGGATAGATGATGTTACCGACGTGCGTGTCCCATTGGCCGATGTCGATCGTGTAGCCGTCCGGGTTGGCGCGCGCCAGGCGCCCGACGCCGATGGTGCCGCCGGCGCCGCCGACGTTCTCCACCACCACGCTCTGGCCGAGCGGCCCCCGCATTTTCTCGGCGATGATGCGCGCGGTCGTGTCGGTCGAGCCGCCTGGCGGGAACGGCGAGATCAGCGTGACGGGCTTCGTCGGGAAGCCTTGCGCAGCCACCGTCAATGTGAACGTCATGAGAACAAGTGCAAAAGCGTTTCTGACCATGTCTACTCAGGTGAAATGTTGGCTTCTTTCATCATCCTGCCCATCCGTGCCCGGTCGGCGCGGATGAAGGCGGCGAACTCCGGCGACGCATTGCCGCCCGGATTGGAGCCCGTCTCGACCATCGGGTCCCGGATTTCCGGCAGCTGGAGCGTGCGCGCGATCGCCTCCTGCAGCGCGGCCACGATCGACGGGGGAGTTTTCGCAGGCACGAAGATGCCTTGCCACGAGACGCCTTCCATATACGGATAGCCCAGCTCGGCGAACGACGGGATGCCGGGCGCTGCGGCGAGCCTGCGACTGTCGGCGACGGCCAGCGCGCGCACCTTCCCGGACTCCACGTGCGGGCGAAGGATCGACCAGAAATTGAGGCCGACCGGAATCTGCCCGGAGACCAGGTCCGGGATCTCGGCGCCGGTGGCCTTGTAGCCGACCGGGAGGAGCTTCGCGCCGGTCTTCAGCTTGAGCTGCTCCATGAGCAGGAAGCCGATCGCGCCGCGGCCCGAGGTCGCGTACGCGAGCAGGTCAGGCTTGCCGCGCGCGAGCGCCACCAGCTCGTCCACGGAGCGTGCGGGAACCTGCGCATTGACGCTGAGGATGATCGGGCCCGTGCTGAGGAGCGTCACGGGCGCGAAATCCTCGTCCGGGCGGTACGGCAGCGACTTGAACAGCCACGGGTTGACCGCGAAAATGCTTTGCGCGCCGAGTAGCAGCGTATGGCCGTCGGCCGGCGCGCGGGCCACCGCCTCCGCGGCGAGAAAGCCGTTGCCGCCCGGCCGGTTGTCGATTACCACCGGCTGGCCGAGCAGATCCGGCAGGCGCGATGCAAGCTGGCGCGCGCGCAGATCGACGACGCTGCCTGGGCCCGCCGGCAGGATCAGCCGGACCTGCTTGCTCGGGTAGCTCTGCGCGAGGGCGCCGGCCGCGAATCCCGCGAGCACCACGAGCATTGCCGCGGCGAGCCATCTGATCATGTCGCTCTCCAAGCCTTCTGGAAAGCCATAACGATACCCAGCACCAGGGCACCGGCCGCAATTCCGACCGCGCCGTCTGCAAGCAGTCCGATCAGGACGCCCTGAGTCTCTAGCCAGTGGTGCAGCGGCGCGATGCCGTGCACGAGGATGCCGCCACCGACCAGGAACATCGCCGCGGTGCCGGCGACCGAGAGCGCCTTCATCAGCCAGGGGGCGACCGTGATGATCGCCTTTCCCATGCTCTTCGAAAGAGCCCCTTCTCTATTGCCAAGGTAGACCCCTGCATCGTCCAGCTTGACGATGCCCGCGACCAGCCAGTAGACGCCCACCGTCATGAGGATCGCGATCCCTGTGAGCACCGTCACCCGGGTCACGAACGGCGACGCGGCGACCACGCCGAGCGAAATGACGATGATTTCGGCCGACAGGATGAAATCGGTCCGGATCGCGCCCTTGATCTTGTCCTTCTCGACTTTGACCAGATCCACGGACGGATCCGAGATCGCCTTCACCAGCGCGGCATGCTGAGCTTCGTCCTCGGCCTTCGAATGCAGCAGCTTGTGCGCGACCTTCTCGAAGCCCTCGTAGCAGAGGTACGCGCCGCCGATCATCAGCAAGGGCAGCACCGCCCACGGCGCGACCGCGCTGATCGCGAGCGCCGTCGGCACGAGGATCGCCTTGTTGACGAGCGACCCCTTGGCGACCGCCCACACGACCGGCAGCTCGCGCTCGGCACGCACGCCCGCGACCTGCTGCGCGTTCAGCGCGAGGTCGTCAGTCAGCATCCCCGCGGTCTTCTTGGTGGCGACCTTGGTGAGGATCGCGACATCGTCGAGTACGGTCGCGATATCGTCGAGCAGTGCAAGCAGGCTACCGGCGGCCATGCGGCTCCCTCTTCGCCTGCCAGGCCAGCGCCGTGCGGGCGGCGCCTACGTCGCGGGTCACCGTGCCCTCGATGAGGTCGCCTCGAACCCGGCCGGCGAAATACAGGCTCGCTTCTGCGCGGTCGTCGACTACAACGAAGCTCACCTGGTCACCGCGCAACGTGGGCTGCCAGACGCTCGCCGGCTTGCCCTGCAGGCGCGCGTCGGCGGAAAGTTCCTGGAACTTCTGGCGGATCTCGATCTCGAGCTCGGTCGACCGCCAGCGCCCGGCCACCGCAGCCGGGACGATCCAGAGCAGCACGTCCTTTTTGATCGCGGTACGCTGGTCAGGCCGCCACTCACCCATGTCGGCCGAGTGCGAGACGATGCGCGTGCCGGGCGCGAGCTTGAGCAGCGTGTCGCGCAGCCGCAGGTTGAGGTGCGGCGCGAGGTAGAGCGTGACGACGGTGGCTTCCCCCAGGTCGCTCGCCAAGATGTCCTGCTGCAGGATGCGCACGCGCTGCGCGACGCCGGCCTGCTGGACGCGGGCGCGGCTGAGCGCCACCAGCCCGGCGTCGCGCTCGATGCCGACGCCGCGCGCGCCGAACTTCTGCGCTGCCGTAATCACGATGCGGCCGTCGCCCGAGCCGAGGTCGTAGACCCGGTCATCCGGTTTCACCTGCGCGAGGCGGAGCATCTCGTCGACGACGATCTGCGGCGTCTCGAGGTACGGCACGTTCTCGACCACGCCCGGGTCCTGCGCCGGCGCAGGGCGCGGCGCGGCAATCAGGAGCGCGGCGAGCGCGGCGGCGGCAGCGCGAAGCGGCATGGCGGGCAAGGTATCATGCGAGGGTGCTGATCGACTTCTTCCTCAAGCTGAAGAGCCACCGCCTGCCGGTGTCGATCAAGGAGTATCTGACGCTGCTCGATGCCATGGGCAAGGGCGTGATCGGCCCTTCGGTGAACGACTTTTACTATCTCTCGCGCACCGCGCTGGTGAAGGACGAGGCGAACTTCGACAAGTTCGACCGCGCCTTTGCCGAGTTCTGGGACGGCGTCGAGACCATTCCCGGCATCGAGACGCAGATTCCGCTCGAGTGGCTGCTAAAGCAGGTCGAGCTGACCTTGACGGACGAGGAGAAGAAGCAGATCAAGGCGCTCGGCGGCTGGGAAAAGCTCATGGAGACGCTCAAAGCACGGCTGGAGGAGCAGAAGAACCGCCACCAGGGCGGCTCGAAGTGGATCGGCACCGGCGGCACCTCGCCTTTCGGCGCCTACGGCTACAACCCCGAAGGCATCCGCATCGGCCAGGATAAGGGTCGCAACCGCAGCGCGGTCAAGGTCTGGGACCAGCGCGAGTACCGCAATCTCGACGATCAGGTCGAGATCGGCACGCGCAACATCAAGGTCGCCTTGAGAAGGCTGCGGAAGTTCGCGCGCGAGGGCGCCGCCGACGAATTCGACCTCGAGAACACGATTAACAGCACGGCGAAGAAAACCTATCTCGACATTCACATGCGGCCGGAGCGCCGCAATGCCATCAAAGTGCTGATGCTGATGGACATCGGCGGCACGATGGACGACCACATCAAGCTCGCTGCCGAGCTCTTCTCGGCTTCGAAGACCGAGTTCAAGCACCTCGAGTTCTACTACTTCCACAACTGCCTGTACGACTTCGTGTGGAAGGACAACCGGCGCCGCCATTCCGAGCGCACCCGCACCTGGGAGCTGCTGCACAAGTACGGCCACGACTACAAGGTCATCTTCGTCGGGGACGCGACGATGAGCCCCTACGAGATCCTGCAGCCGGGGGGCTCGGTCGAATACTTCAACGAGGAGGCCGGCGCGGTCTGGGTCAAGCGTGTCACCGAGGTCTACTCGAAGTGCGTCTGGCTCAATCCCGAGCCCGAGCAGGTCTGGCCCTACCGGCAGTCGATTCAGATCCTCAAGGAACTGATGAACAACCGCATGTACCCGACCACGCTCGCGGGACTGGAGCAGGCCATGCGTACCCTCGCGAAGTGACGGTGCTCGCCGTCGTCGTCCCCACCTACAACGAGCAGGCCAATGTCGGCGAGCTCGTGCGCCGGCTCGAAGCGAGCCTCGCCGGCCGCGACTGGGAAGTGATCTTCGTCGACGACGATTCGCCGGACGGCACGGCGGCGACCTTGCGCGTGCTCACGCAGCGCAACCCGCGCGTGCGCGTGCTGCAGCGGATCGGGCGCCGCGGGCTCTCGCGCGCGGTCGTCGAAGGCGTCCTGAGCACGAGCGCGCCCGTGATCGCCGTGATGGACGCCGACCTCCAGCACGACGAGACCATCCTGCCCGCAATGCTGCGCAAACTCGAGAGCGAGGACCTCGACATCGTCGTCGGCAGCCGCTACGCGGCCGGCGGCTCGACCGGCGCGCTCGACCTTACCCGGGTGCGCATGAGCCGGCTGGCGACGCGGCTCGCCGGCCTCTTCGTGCGCACCGGGCTGACCGACCCGATGAGCGGCTTCTTCGTCCTGCGGCGCGGCGTTTTCGAGGAGGCGATGCGGCGGCTCTCGGGCGAAGGCTACAAGCTGCTGCTCGACCTCCTCGCCTCGGCGCCGCGGCGCCTGCGCCTCGCCGAGGTGCCCTACACCTTCCGCCCGCGCGTTGCCGGCGAGAGCAAGCTCGATTCGGCCGTGATCTGGGAATTCGGCCTGCTGCTGCTCGACAAGACGTTCCAGCCGTGGATCCCGGCGCGCTTCGTGCTTTTCTCGCTGGTCGGCGCCTCCGGCCTCGCTGTGCATTTCGCCGTGCTCTGGCTCGCCTACCGCGTCCTCGCGATCGACTTCGGCGTCGCGCAGGCGATCGCCACGATGAATGCGATGACCTCGAACTACGCGCTAAACAACTGGCTCACCTACCGCGACCGCCGCCATCGCGGCATGGGCTGGTTGGGCGGCCTGCTCAGCTTCTACGTGATCTGCGGCCTCGGCGTGGTCGCCAATGTCGGCGTCGCGACCGCGCTGTTCGCGCCCAGCGGGTGGATTCTCGCCGCCGCCGCCGGCGCTCTCGTCGGCACCGTCTGGAACTACGTCGCGAGCGCGGCAATCACTTGGAGGCGCCGGCAGTGCGCAAGGCCGTCCTGCTCGCGCTCGTCGCGATCAACGTCGGCATCCCGGTCAACACCGAATGGCAACTGGCGGTGCTCGCGTTCGCGATCCTTGCGGTCGCGGGCTGCGAATGGCGCAGCGGCGCGCGGCCGCTGGTGATCGGCGGGGTTTTCGTCGCGTGCCTGCTCGCCGGGCTGCTCGCAAGCGCGCCGCAGTGGCGCGTGGGCAGCAACCTCTTCGTGCCGAACGAGCGCAATCTGGAGCGCGTCTACCGCGCGACGCTGCCGGCCTACGTCCTGGAGACTTTTGTCGCCGAATACGCACGCGCCAATCCGCAGATCGCCTGCGACAGGGCTGCCCAGCTTCCCTGGCGCACGCCGGCCCCGTGCTGGCACGATCTCGCCATCCGGGGCGGGCCGTTTGCCGAGTCGGCGGACGCGATGTTCGGCGGCACCGCGGAGGGTCGTCCTGCGCGCGCGCTCGACATCGGCCCCGGCAGGCCTCTTTCCGCCGGCTTCCTGTTCGATGCGCGGTACGTCTGGCACATCACGTCCGAGAATCCGAACATGCCGCCGCACGCCTGGTACGTTGCCGTGCGCGTCATCCCCGAGCTGGTCGGCAGCCGCCTGTGCTGGAGCGGCACGCTTGCGTGGGAGAAGCGCGCCGTCGCCGAGCGCTCGCCCGCCGGCGGGACTTGCCGCGAGCTTGCCGCGGGGGACTCGGGCGACCGGCTGTGGGCGTTGCAGGCGACCGCGTTAGCACCGCTCGCGCTGCGCCTCGAGCCATCGGCAATGCTGCGCTTCAGGCTCGTGCTCCACGATCTCCTTCTCCTCGGCTCGACGCTCCTGATCCTTGCTTGCGCGCTGCGGTTTGGATCGATGCCGTGGCAGCATCCGGCGATCCTGGCCGCCTCCTTCGCGCTCCTGTACGCGGCGGCCCCGCACTTCCTCGGCGGCCTGCCGGGCCATGCGCTCAATCGCGATGCCCTGCTCTACCTTTCCTGGGGCCGCGACATCGCACTGGATCTGGTGCGCGGCGATCTCGCGCAGGCGCTGCGCGGCGGCGAATCGATCTACCTGTTCATGCCGGGAATGCGCTACTTCCTGGCGCTGGAATCGTTTCTGTTCGGCGACTCGGGCTACGGCCATGTGCTTTGCATCGTGTTCCTGCCGCTCGTCATCTATCTGGTCACGCGCGAGATCACCGCGCGCGACAGCCTGTTCGTCGCGCTCGTTGTCCTGACGGCAGCTATGCTGGTGAAGGCGGTGCGCACCGCCGCCGACGGCTATTCGGACCCGCTCGGGATGCTGCTGATCGGGGTCGCGGCGCTCCTCTTCATGCGGCGTGCCGACACGTTGGTGCGCGCCGACGGCCTGCGGCGCCCGGATGCGGGCATCGCCGCGGGATTCCTGCTGCTCGGCGCAGCCATCTTCGTGCGGCCGAACTTCGTGCTGGCGGGAGCGCTGATCACGCTGCTGTGGCTCTGGCTGCGCGCGCGCGGCGCGCTGCTCAGCCTCTGGCCCCTCGAGGCGCTGGGGCTGCTGCTGGTGCTCGCCATGCCGGCGCACAACCTCGCGTTCGGCCACCAGTTCTTGCCGATGACGCTCGCCTCCACGCTGCCTGACGCGCTGACCGCGCCGCCCGCCGCGTATCTGGGAGCGGTGACCGAGCTGCTCGGCTTTGCGCCCGGCGAGAACACGCAGCTCGTGGCGCGCAAGCTGTCGAGCTGGCTGCTGCCGGTAAAGTGGATCCTGTTCTCCGGCACGCTGCTGCTCGCGCTTCACCCCACACTGGCGTCGCGCAAGCTGCGCCTGCTCGCCGCGATCTGCTTCGCGCTGCAGCTACCGCACCTGTTCTACCGCGCGGGAGCGCGCGAGATGATGGCGGCGAACTACTTTTCCCTGCTGGCCGTGCTCGGCGCGGCGTGGCAGATCTGGGTGCGCAGGCGAAGCTATACTGCCGGGCGCAAATGAGCTCACCGGCGGCCTGATGGGCATCTCGCGCGGCGCGATCCGGCTGCTCGGCATGGCCTACAGCGGGCAGCGCGGAACCGGGCGCGTGGCGACCTTCGGCGTGCAGAAGGTCGAGGCAAGCGCCGCCGAGGCGGCGAAGCTTCTCGGCGTGGACGCGCCGCGCGCCGCGGGCGCCGGCCGCATCGGCCAGGCTGCGCTCTTTCGCCTGCTCGGCTTCGAGGCGGTCGAGAGCATCGACGTCTACGACGCGGAGTCGCCGACCCACGTCCTCGACCTGAACCAGCCCCTCCCGGCCTCGCTGCACGAGCGCTTCGACCTTGTCTACGACGGCGGGACCCTGGAGCACTGCTTCAGTCCCGCTGCGGCGCTCGGCAACGCGGCGCGCCTGGTGCGGGTGGGCGGGCGTGTGATCCACCACGTGCCGCTCAACAACTGGATTGAGCACGGTTTCTACCAGTTCTCGCCGACACTATTCTTCGACTTCTACGGGGCGAACGGCTTCGCCGAGCTGAGCATGGTCCTGCACTTCATGCACGGCAGGCGCGAGAGCTGGATTCCGTACGAGCCCGGCGACGGCGTGCGGCTGCCGACGAGCTTCGGCGGCAAGGCGAAGGTCCTGGTCTTCTTCTCGGCGCGCCGGGCACAGGCGCGGCAGGAGATCGTGTTCCCGATCCAGGGCCGCTACCGGCGCGCCTTCGGCGGCGAGGCCGCGCCCGCGGCCGCACGCGGACTCGCGCGGCTGCGGCGCTCGCTCGCGAAACGCACCTGGCGGCTGCGCGCCCGGCCGCTTTGACGCGCTAATTAGCGCGCGCCTCGCGCTCGACCTGGGACTCCACCACGCGCCACGCCGCCACCGACAGAATGGCGCCCGCCACGAGCACCAGGGTGGCGAGCGGGATGCGGCCGAGAAGTCCAAGGCCGCTTTGGCTGGGTTGCACGCGATTCGCTGTACGGATTTCCTTGCAGCGATTCTAGCCCGGGCAGGCTAGCGGCCTTTCGTGGTCTGCACCTCGACGCCGTTCAAGCGCGCAATCTCGTAGAACCTGAGCGCCTCGCCGTAGTCGCGCGGCACGCCGGGCACGCCCTTCGCGAGCATGTCGCCCACGCGTTTCGCGGCTTGCCCCGCAATTGCGCCGCTCGCCTGGCGCGTCACGCTCTCGAGCAGCCTGCGCGCTTCGCGATTCTTGCCTTCGCTTTTGAGCGCGATGGCGCGTTGCAGCATCGCTTCGGGCGTTTGCGACACGTCAGGCGACGGCGTCGGGGTCGCGACGGCGACCTTCGTCGCCTCGGGCGCCTTGGTCTCGACTTTCGGCGGCTCCGGCTTGGGCTCGGGCGCCTTGGGTTCGGGCGCCTTCGCGGTCTCGACCTTCGCCGGCGGCGTCTTTTTCCCCGCCGCCTCGACCTGGATCCTTGCCTTCTCCGCCGCCTCGGCCTGCTTCCGGAGCGCCTCGGCGCGCTGGCGCGTGAGCTCCGCCTGCCTGGCCGCCTCGGCTTCACGCTGTTTCACCTGCTCTGCGAGCTCGCGCTGCTTCGCCACATCGCCCGCCTTCTCGGCCTCCGCCGCGCGCTGGCGCGCCTAGTCCAGCTCTTTTTTCAGCTCCTCCTCGCGGTCGCGCGATTGCCTGAGCTCGACCTCGCGCTGCTTGGACTCGGCGAGCATCTTGGTCAGCTCGGCGACGCGCTGCTGGCTGGTGTCGGGCTTGATCGAGTACCAGGCGAGGGCGATCGCGCCGGCGGCGGAGAGCGTCGCGAGGACCGGGATGACCGGCGACTTGCGAGGCGCCTCGGCAGCGAGCTTCTCCGCTTCGGCGGCGCGCTTCTTCAGCTCCTCCTCGCGCTTGGCCATCTCGGACTCGCGCTGCGCCAGCCGCGCCTCGAGCTCGGCCTTCTCGGCGGCCAGCTTCTCGCGCGCCTCGGCCCCCCGCTTCTCCGCCTCGCTGGAGACCACCGTCTCGTCGCCGGGGGCGGCCCTCAGCTTGGCGATCTTGCGCCGCGCGAGCGCCGCATAGATGCCGCTCGGGAACTGCTGCAGATAGAGGTCGAAGTCGGCCGGGTCGCTGCCGTCCTTGATCGAGCGCCAGAACTCAAGCTCGACCGCCTTCGGCTGGGTGAGCGGCACGGTCGTCTCGCCCGGCGAGGCGCCTGCGGCTGCTGCGGCCTTGAATCCGCCGGGCCCGAGGATGACCGTTTTTTCGGTCTCGTCGATCTCCGGCAGGCCCTCGAGCGCGCGCTTGAGCGCCATGCCGAAGTCGCGCGCGGTCTGGTAGCGGGCGTCGATCTGCTTGGCGAGCGCCTTGGCGACGATCGCGTCGTAGACCGGCGCGATCGTCTTGTTGACCGTCGAGGGCGGCGGCGGCTCCTCCTGCAGGATCTTCTTCGCGATCGTCCACGCGCCCTGGCCGGTGAACGGCTTTCCGCCGGTCAGGAACTCGTACAGGATGATGCCCGCCGAAAAGATGTCCGTGCGGCGATCGAGCGTCTCGCCCTGGATCTGCTCGGGCGACATGTAGGCCGGCGTGCCGACGATCGCGCCCGCCTGGGTCTTGTCCGACTGCGTCCGGTCCGGGTCGGTGAAGCGCGCGACGCCGAAGTCGGTGAGCTTGACGCGGCCCTCGTGGTCGATCATCACGTTGGCCGGCTTGATGTCGCGGTGCACGACCCCCGCGCTGTGCGCGAAGTGCAGCGCCTCGCACAGCTCGTCCATGATGTGCACGACCTCTTTCAGGGCGAAGCGCTCCCGCGCGTCGAAGAAGGTCTTCAGCTCCTTGCCGCGCACGAACTCCATCACGATGTAGGCGACGTCGCCCTCCTCGGCGAAGTCGAACACCTGCACGATGTTGGGGTGGTTTAGGCGCGCCACCGCCTGCGCCTCGCGCGCGAAGCGCGTCGAATACTCCTTGGCCGAGTCCGAGTCGAGCGCGCTCTTCAGGATGCGCTTGATCGCGACCTTGCGGTGCAGCCGCGTATCGAGCCCCTCGTAGACCACGCCCATCGCGCCCTCGCCGAGCACTCTGACGATGTCATAGCGCCCGATTCACTTGACGTCCTCGGTTTCCCCTCCCATGGCTCCCGGATTATCGCAGGGCAGCGCTGCCCTCGCAGAAGGAACTACTCGGCAAAAATCAAGTGCTTAGGCAGCATCGCGCTCTGCGCGGCGGCGCTCGTGCTCCTTCAGGAAGCGCTTGCGCAGGCGGATCGAGCGCGGCGTGATCTCGACCAGCTCGTCGTCGGCGATGAACTCGACTGCGTACTCGAGCGTGAGGCCGATCGGCGGGGTGAGGTCGACCGCGTCGTCCTTGCCGGCGGCGCGGATGTTGGTGAGCTGCTTGGTCCGGATCGGGTTCACGGTTAGGTCGTTGTCGCGGCTGTGGATGCCGACAATCATGCCCTCGTAGACCGGCTCGCCCGGGCTGACGAACATGCGGCCGCGCTCCTGCAGCTACCAGAGCGCGTAGGCGACCGCGGCGCCGTGCTCCTGCGAGACGAGCACGCCGTTGCGCCGCTCGGCAAGCTGCTCGGCGAGCGCAGGCGCGTAGTCGTCGAACACATGGCTCATCACGCCCGAGCCGCGCGTCAGCGTCATGAACTCGCCCTGGAAGCCGATCAGGCCGCGCGCCGGGATGCGGTAGTCGAGCCGCACCCGGCCCTTGCCGTCGGCTTGCATGTCCTTGAGCTCGCCCTTCCTGCGGCCGAGCTCCTCCATGACGGCGCCCTGGTTCTGCCCTTCGATGTCGACCGTCAGCATTTCGAACGGTTCGCATTTCTGGCTGTTCATTTCCTTGAAAACAACCCGGGGCCGTGAAACCGCAACCTCGTACCCCTCCCTGCGCATGTTCTCGAGCAGGATCGTCAGGTGCAGCTCGCCGCGGCCGTGCACGACGAAGGTGTCGGTGTCTTCCGGGTACTCGACGCGCATGGCGACGTTCGACTTGGTTTCGCGCTCGAGGCGCTCGCGGAGTTGCCAGCTGGTGACGTAGCGGCCCTCGCGGCCGGCGAGCGGCGAGGCGTTGACGAGGAAGTTCATCGTCAGCGTCGGCTCGTCCACTTTCAGCATCGGCAGCGGGTCCGGGTGCTCCAGGTCGCAGAGCGTCGCGCCGATGCCCACCTCGTCGATGCCGTTGACGAGGACGATATCGCCCGCCTCGGCTTCCTCGACCGGCTTTCTTTCCAAGCCCTCGAACATGAGGACCTGATTCACCCTGGCCTTTGTTTCTTTTCCGTTCTCAAGAACCAGAACTTCCTGCACGGCCTTGAGGCGCCCCCTCCGCACCCTTCCGATCCCGATCTTGCCGACATAGCTCGAGTAGTCGAGCGAGCAGATCTGCAGCTGCAGCGGCGCATCCGGATTCTCGTCACGGACTGGAACGTGCCTGAGAATTGTTTCGAATAGAGGGGTTAGATCTTTCCCTTTCTCTCCCAGATTTTCCACCGCAAAACCCAGCAAGGCAGAAGCGTAGACAACCGGGAAATCCAGCTGCTCCTCAGTCGCGCCCAGCTTGTCGAAAAGATCGAACGTCTGGTTGACGACCCACTCGGGGCGCGCGCCGGGCCGGTCGACCTTGTTGACCACCACGATCGGCTTCAGGCCCAGCGCCAGCGCCTTGCGCGTGACGAAGCGCGTCTGCGGCATCGGCCCTTCGACGGCGTCGACCAGTAGCAGCACTCCGTCCACCATCGAGAGCACGCGCTCGACCTCGCCGCCGAAGTCCGCGTGGCCCGGCGTGTCGACGATGTTGATGTGCGTGCCCCGCCAGCGCACCGCGCAGTTCTTGGCAAGGATCGTGATGCCGCGCTCGCGCTCCAGGTCGTTGGAGTCCATCACGCGCTCCTCGACGCGCTCGTGGGCGGCAAAAGTCCCCGACTGGTGCAGCAGCTTGTCGACCAGCGTGGTTTTCCCGTGGTCGACGTGGGCTATGATCGCAATGTTCCGCAAAGCGCGAGGCATGATCTTGATTCGACGGCAAAAAAGACCGCGCATTCTACGCGAGTTATGCGTTTAAAGACACTGCTGGGTGACTATCCGGTCACCAGGGCCCTGAAGGACGGAACCGTCCGCTCCAGCCTGCTCGAGCTTGACTTCGCCAACGTGAAGGTCCCCCACACGGCCTTCAAGCGCGTTGTAAGGGATCTCGAGTTCGACGTCGCGGAGCTGTCGATCGTGACCTACCTCCTCGCCAAGGCGCACGGCAAGCCGCTCGTCCTGCTGCCGGCGGTGATCTTCGGCCGCTATCAGCACCCTTACCTGGTCAGTACAAGAGAACTAGAACCAAAAGACTTGGAACAGAAGAAAGTCGCCATCCGGTCCGTCTCTGTAACCACCGTAGCCTGGATCCGCGGCATCTTGGCTGATGACTACGGCGTCGACCTTGGCAAGGTGAAGTGGGTGACCTTCGAGGACGCGCATGTCGCCGAGTGCAAGGATCCGCCGGGCACGGTGCGCGCCGCCGCCGGCAAGACGCCGCTCGACCTGCTACTGTCAGGGGAAGTCGACGCCGCCGTCCTCGCCGACCCGGTGCCGGAGGATGCGCGCCTGAAGCCCGTGATCGCCGATCCGCAAGCCGCCGCAGCCGACTGGAAGAAGCGCAAGGGCGCCCTCCAGATCAATCACATGGTGGTGGTCAGAGAGGGCCTGGGTGTTGCCAAGGAAGTCTTTGACCTTCTGAAGAAGAGCAAAGACATCGGCGCAAAAGACTCGGGGACATCTCCCTTCGGGCTTGAAGCAAACCGAAGGAACCTCGAGGTGGCAATCGATTACGTGTATCGCCAGGGCATGATCCCGCGGCGCTACACTGTGGAAGAGCTTTTCTAGCATGGCCACCGCCGTCTTCCGCAACGCGCTGCCGCTGCAGACGAGGCTGCACGAGTACCGCATCGACTAGGTGCTCGGCGCGGGCGGCTTCGGCATCACGTATCGCGCGCGCGCCGTCAACCTCGACAAGGACGTCGCGCTCAAGGAGTACCTGCCCGGGGAGCTCGCGATGCGCTCTGCCGACGGCAACGTGGTCGCGCAGGCGACCGAGCGCGAGGCGGGCTACCAGTGGGGCCTCGAGCGCTTCGTGCAGGAGGCGCGCACGCTGGCCAAGTTCAGTCACCCGAACATCGTGCGCGTGCTGCGCTACTTCGAGGCGAACGCCACCGCCTACGTGGTGATGGACTACGAGAGCGGCGACCCGCTCAAGACGGTACTCCAGCTCGACCCGCAACCGCCCGAGGCGAAGCTGAAGGCCTGGCTCGGCCCCCTGCTCGACGGGCTTGCCGCCGTGCACGCGGCCGGCTTCCTGCACCGCGACATCAAGCCGGACAACATCTTCATCCGCGCCGACGGCAAGCCGGTGCTGATCGATTTCGGCGCCACTGACGTGCCCCCCTGAAATAGTACGGGGTTGAAGTAGAGTCCGCCAACCGAGAGGAGAAGCGGACGTGAAGAAGAAGCGGTTCAGCGAAGAGCAGATCATTGCGGTCCTGAAGGAAGCCGAGGCCG
>Ga0233425_10002487_pt1 | contig 36097 bp, 37 predicted proteins | sample Watercolumn_Towu_2_FD_181712 | JGI IMG/M metagenome (GOLD analysis project Ga0233425, IMG submission 181712) | Freshwater microbial communities from Lake Towuti, South Sulawesi, Indonesia - Watercolumn_Towuti2014_140_MG | ecosystem: Environmental > Aquatic > Freshwater > Lake | place...
AGCATACGTTCTATTTGCACCTGAAAGAGACTGAGTTTCGCTTTAATCATAGGGCTGTTAATATGTACCTTGAAATACTCAAATTATTAAGAAAAAATCCGCTTTAGCTTCCTAAGACCCAAATATAAAATTTTGGTAATGATGCGACAGTTGAGCGCATTTATGGAAAATATGTTGCATTCGCATATATTTGTGCTTGACTTTTTACAATTTGTAACATATAAAGCGTGCAGGTGTTTGAATTCGAGTTTATGCTAGCCGTCTTTAATTTAAGTTTTTGAATTTAGTATTATCGCGACTTGAGTTCTTGAGACAAACTTTTTGGGGTGCCTCCCCGATGATTTATGTAAGGAAGTAGAAATGGCAACTGGTACCGTAAAATGGTTCAATGATGCAAAAGGTTTTGGTTTTATTACTCCAGATGATGGTGGCGATGACTTGTTCGCTCACTTCTCAGCGATTGTAGAATCTGGCTATAAAAGCTTGAAAGAGGGCCAGCGCGTGTCTTTCGAAGTGACTGAAGGTCCAAAAGGCAAGCAGGCTTCAAACATTCAAAAAGCTTAAGTTTTTGAATTCAGTCTAAAACGGCTCGCCATGCGAGCCGTTTTTTATGCTTTAAAATCAAACTCTGGCAATTCGGCAAAGACGCGTTTCAAACCTTCTGCCCAACTCTTGCGCAACTGGTTAAAGTAAAGATTGTCGTCCGCGATACGGCGCTTGTTGGAAGCATCGAAGCTGTCCGTATTGTATTGCAGCAGGTCGATGGGTAGTCCTACTGATAGATTGCTGCGTATGGTTGAGTCGAATGAAATCAGCACGCACTTTGTCACCTCATTCAGGTTGGAGCGGTTGCCAATGATGCGATCCAGTATCGGTTTGCCATATTTGGTTTCGCCAATCTGAAAATAGGGGGTTTCCGCAACCGCTTCGATGAAGTTCCCTGCCGCGTAGATATTCATCAGGCGTGGGCGTTCGCCGGCAATTTGACCTCCCAGCAGAATGCTTTGATTGAAATCTGCCGCGTGCTTTCTAAGGTGTTCGGCATCTTCGGCATGCACAGCTCTGAGCGCGTCGCCCACCAGGCGTGCAGCATCTCCCATGCTGGAGACCGTATGCAGATTAGGCTCGATGTTCTCTTGGATTTGCTTTTGCAGCAAACTTGCCACCGCTTGCGAGATTGCCAAATTACCGGCGGTCAGCATGGCGATCACACGCTCGTCCGGTTTGGAGAAGATGGTCATTTTGGGGAATGTGGCGACATGATCCACACCCGCGTTGGTGCGGGAATCCGAGGCCATGACCAAGCCAGTTTCAAGCAATACAGCGACGCAATAAGTCATTTGTAAGCGGTTTTAAAGGTAAAGGTGCATTCTAACCTTAATTGCGCAGCAAGAACCACGCACCAGCCAATTTGTTTATTGCTGGTTCTGGCTCATTTGCACCTTCACCTGCATCTCTTCGCTACCGCCACCGCGGCGGATGCCGGTAATCGGACAAGCGTCCTGATAATCCAGGCCCACTGCCAGCCGAACATGGATACCATTCGAGCGTTGTCCGTTGGAGACATCGAAGCTATGCCATTGGCCGGCTACCCAGGCGTCTGCCCAGGCATGGCTTTCCACAAGGTGACCGTCCTCGGTAAACAGGTAGCCGCTGACGTAACGCGCCGGAATGCCGACATAGCGGCAACAGGCAATAAAGATGTGGGCGTGATCCTGGCACACGCCTTCACCTTTGGTATAGGCCTCGATGGCGCTGGTTTGCGTATCAGTTGTGCCGCGGCGGTACATGACTCCGTCACGAATCGCATGCATCAGGGCTTCCAGTGCAGTGACATTTTTGTTTATGCCCAGCGTTTGCTGCGCCAGTTGACGCAAGGCCTTGTTCACCATAGTCAATGGTGTTGCGCGCAGGTATACCGTGGGTGCCAGCGGCTCCATTTGCGGTGCCATATCCAGGTCGGTTTCCACCTCGCCGCTAGCTGTGATGTTGATTTCCTGATGCGGCGAATCGATGACTAGAGTATGAATCAGGTTGCCGTGTGCATCCACATGTGGCAACAGCTTGCCATTCACGCGCAAATCCCAATGCTTCACTTGTTGCCCAAAGCCGCTTTGTGGTGTGAGGCGCAGATACTGGATTGTGTAATCCACCGGATTTTCATACGCATAACGTGTTTTGTGTTCAATTTGCAGGTGCATAATTTAACGAGGTACCAGATCAAAGAAAGTTTGTTGAATTTCTTCGCCCAATGCATAGTGCTGGCCGATGAATTCATCCAGGAACTCATGCAAGCCATTCTGGAAAATATTTTCCATGCGGCCATAATGCAATTTGGCATGCAGTTCTCCGGCTTGCCGCAGACACTCGTTCCCCAGATTGCCACATAGTTTCTCAAGAATTAGCATGATCTCGTCAAAGCAGGCATGTAGCGATCTTGGCATATCGTCCCTTAGTACGAGTAACTCTGCCACTCTCCAGGGCTCGATGGTGTCACGGAATACCTTTTGGTAGGTTTCCAGGGCTGAAACTGAGCGTAGCAAGGCGCTCCACTCATAATAATCCACAGCACCGCCCACCTCTTCGCCGGATGGCAATAGCAGATGGTACTTTACGTCCAGCAGGCGTGCGGTGTTGTCCGCACGTTCGATGAAGGTACCAAGGCGCACGAACTGGTAGGCATCATCGCGCAGCATGGTGCCGAAAGTGACGCCGCGAAACAGGTGCGACCGTGATTTGATCCAGTCACAGAACTCACTGATGTCGCCTTCGCGCAGGTTGTCTTTCAGCTTGGGCTGTAGCTCCAACCACAAGGCATTGACGTTTTCCCACATCTCGGAAGACATCGCGACGCGCACGGCGCGCGCGTTCTCGCGCGCCTTTTCGAGTACGTTGACGATGCTGGACGGGTTGCGTTTGTCAAATACCATATACTGAAGCACATTTTTGGCGTTGTAGCCTTGATAGATGCTGCTGTAGGTGCCGGCGTCACCTGTGACCAGAATTGCTGGCTGCCATAGCGACGCTTCATCGTACGTGGTGCTGGGAACCAGCGACATGCGATAGGTTACATCCAGCGCGCGCGCCATGTTCTCGGCACGCTCGATATAGCGCGCCATCCACCGCAGTACGGCTTAACATGGTTGTCCTTCGTTCAATATCCAGGTGTCTTTCGTCCCGCCGCCTTGCGATGAGTTGACGACCAGCGATCCTTTACGCAACGCCACGCGGCACAAGGCACCGGGTACCAATGTGACGGTTTTGCCGGAGAGCACAAAAGGCCGCAAATCCACGTGGCGTGGCGCAACGCCCTGGTTCACTAGCGTTGGGCAAGTAGAGAGCGCCAGCGTGGGCTGTGCGATATAGTTACTTGGGTCAGAGAGAATTTTTGCTTTGAAATCAGCCAGTTGCTGTTTGGAAGCAGAAGGGCCGATCAGCATGCCATAGCCGCCGGAACCTTGTACTTCCTTCACGACCAGGCTTTCCAGGTTTGCAAGCACATATTGCAAATCCTCTTCGATCGCCAGCTTGTAGGTGGGCACGTTGGAAAGAATAGGCTCCTCACCTAAGTAAAATTTCACCATGTCCGGCACATAGGTATAGGTGGCTTTATCGTCCGCAACGCCTGCGCCGACCGCATTCGCCAAAGTCACGCCACCAGCGCGATACACCGACATCAGCCCTGGTACGCCCAGCATGGAGTCCTGCCGGAAGGATAAAGGATCGATAAAGTCGTCATCGATACGCCGGTAGATCACGTCCACGCGTTTCGGGCCTTCCGTCGTGCGCATCCACACGGCATCATCTTTTACGAACAGGTCGCGTCCTTCCACAAGTTCAATGCCCATCTGCTGGGCCAGGAAAGCATGCTCGAAATAAGCGCTGTTGTATGCGCCCGGAGTAAGTAGCACCACGGTTGGGTCTTGTACGCCGTTTTGCGCGACTGAGCGCAAATTGTTTAGTAGCACTTGCGGGTAATGTTCGACAGGTGCGACCGGATACTGGCGGAACAAATCCGGGAAGAGGCGCATCATCATCTTGCGGTTTTCCAGCATGTAGGAGACACCCGACGGCGTGCGCAGATTGTCTTCCAGCACATAAAAGGTATCTTCTGCCGTGCGGACGATGTCGATTCCGGCAATATGTGCATAGATGCCGTTGGGCACGCGGACGCCTTGCATCTCCGGCCGGTACATTTCGTTGGTCAGAATGCTCTCCGGCATAATGCCCGCGCGAATGATTTCCTGGCCGTGATAAATATCTTCCAGAAAAGCGTTTAGTGCCCGTACGCGCTGTATGGCACCCGCGGACAGGCGGCTCCATTCTTTGGATGACAGGATACGCGGTATCGGGTCGAAAGGGATCAGGCGTTCCGAGCCGGCGTCTTCCCCATAGACATTGAACGTGATGCCGACGCGGCGGAACAACAGTTCGGCTTCTTGGGTTTTTTGATGCAGAAAAGTGCGACCCTGCATATCCAGCCAGTTTTCAAAAGGCTGGTAAATGGCGCGCGTTTCACCCTTGGGCAAGCGCATTTCATCAAAAGCGAGATTGTTTTCATTGTTATCCATACATTGTATTTAGCAATGTATGTGCCAATAAAAATACTGTTGAAAATCAATTTGTTATGCTTATATAAAAAGCACAACGCCCCAAATTGGGGCGCTGTGTTTTGTTTGTCGCACTAAAGATGGATCGATAAGGCTACATGTTGGCGATGATCTCGTCGCCAAACTCGGCAGTACCTACTTGCGTAGCACCTTCCATCTGGCTGGAAAAATCACCGGTGACGCGGCCGGACTGGATCGCCTTGCCGACGGCTTTCAGAATCAGGTTGGCCGCTTCTATCCAACCCATATGGCGCAACATCATTTCGGCGGAAAGAATCAGCGAACTAGGGTTAGCCAGGTTTTTGCCGGCAATCTTCGGCGCGGTGCCGTGGGTAGCTTCAAACATCGCCACCGTATCGCTCAGGTTCGCGCCCGGTGCAATGCCGATACCGCCTACTTGCGCGGCCAGCGCATCGCTCATGTAGTCGCCGTTCAGGTTCAACGCGGCCACCACGTCGTGATCTTCCGGATGCAGCAGAATCTCCTGCAGGAAAGCATCGGCAATGCAATCCTTGATGACGATGCCGTTTGGCAGTTTGCACCATGGCCCATTGTCGATTTCCACTGCGCCAAATTCTTCTTTGGCGAGTTGGTAGCCCCAATCACGGAAGCCACCTTCGGTGAACTTCATGATGTTGCCCTTGTGCGTGATGGTGACGGATTTTCTTTTGTTATCAATAGCATACTGAATCGCCTTGCGAATCAGGCGCTTGCTGCCGTCTACGGAAACAGGCTTGATGCCAATCGCGGAAGATTCCGGGAAACGGATCTTCTTGCGCACGCCCATGTCACTGAGGAACTGGATGACTTTTTTCACTTCATCCGTACCTGCCGCCCATTCGATGCCGGCATAGATGTCTTCCGTATTCTCGCGGAAAATTACCATGTCAGTTTTTTCTGGATGCTTCACCGGACTCGGCACGCCGGTGAAATATTGCACCGGGCGCATGCACACGTACAGATCCAGCTCTTGACGCAATGTCACGTTCAGCGAACGGATGCCGCCGCCTACGGGCGTGGTCAACGGGCCTTTGATGGAGATAACATAATCTTTCAGCACTTTCATGGTTTCATCGGAGAGCCATGTGTCCTTATCGTACACTTTGGTGGACTTCTCGCCGGCATACACTTCCATCCAGGCAATCTTGCGGCTGCCGCCATAGGCTTTCTCTACAGCGGTGTCCACCACTTTTTGCATCGGTGGGGTGATATCCACGCCAATACCATCACCCTCAATAAATGGGATAATGGGGTTGTTCGGGATGTTGAGCGTGTTGTCGGCATTTACCGTGATTTTTTGGCCAGTAGCTGGCACAGTGATTTTAGAAGCCATTACAATTCCTTCATGCTGATTTTATTTAACAAACCCTTTAACGTCGTATGCCAGTTCAGCCCGCACGAGAAGCATGCCACGTTAAAAGACTTCATCCCGATTCCCGGCGTCTATGCTGCCGGGCGTCTGGATACCGATTCGGAAGGTCTGCTTATTTTAACCGATGACGGCGCGTTGCAACACAAACTCAGCCACCCAAAACACAAAGAAATCAAAACCTATTGGGCGCAGGTGGAAGGCGCGCCGACCGATGCCGATCTGCAGCCGCTGCGACAAGGCGTGGACTTGGGCGATTTCGTCACGCAGCCGACGCAAGTGCGGCTGATGGATGAACCGGCAGGATTATGGCCACGCAACCCGCCGATACGCGAGCGCAAAGCCATCCCTACCGCCTGGCTGGAAATCAAGATATCGGAAGGCAAGAACCGCCAGGTACGCCGCATGGCCGCTAAAATAGGCTTCCCCACGTTACGGCTAATCCGCTATGCGATTGGGCGCTATACGATTGATGGCATCGAAAACGGACAATACCAAATCATTAAATAAGAAAATACACATGAAACCCATCGTCATCTTCCGCCATGCCCGCACCGAAGGCCCCGGCTACCTCGCTACCTTTCTGGATGAACAACACATCCCCTGGCAGCTCATCAAGATTGACGAAGGCGAGCCGCTGCCTGCCTCCATATCGCCTTTCAGCGGCCTGGTGCTGATGGGCGGGCCCATGAGCGTGAACGACGACCTGCCGTGGATACCGCCACTGCTGGATCTGATTCGTCAATCGGTAGAGCAGGATATTCCTGTGCTGGGGCATTGTCTGGGCGGCCAGCTCATGAGCAAGGCGCTGGGCGGCACGGTCGGCAGAAACCCCGTCAAGGAGATAGGCTGGGGCGCGGTGGATGTGAGCGATAGCCTTGAAGCCAAAAAATGGTTTGGCGAGCTAGAGTCCTTCAACAGCTTTCACTGGCATGGCGAAACTTTCACCCTGCCAGAAGGCGCGACCCATTTGCTATCCAGTGCCCATTGCCAGAACCAAGCCTGGAGCATGGGCAAGCATCTGGCGTTTCAATGCCATGTGGAAATGACGGCCGAGATGATTAAAACCTGGTGCGACGTGGGCGAAGCGGAACTCAAGCAAGCCGCCGATTCTCCCGCTGTCCAGCAGTCGGAACAGATGCAGCAAATGCTGGATTTACACTGCTTTTTCCTCAATAAAGTCGCGAGGCAGGTGTACAGCGAGTGGGTGAAAGGCCTGCAGTTTTAAGCGGGTTTTAAACGTCCATTTCCTTCATTATCCAAAGCATCGGCCTGGAAGCCCCATCCAGCTTGGCTTGCAGGGCAGCGATTTTGGTAATGAACGCGCGCGTTTATGAGGGGTGGGTTGGTCAGGCAGGAGTGATATGCCGCAAGTAACAGGTTGGTGTGAGGCAATCATCCTTATGATGAGTTTTATGGCAAGGTGTATGGCTTTCCAAACTCAGTTGTTTCAAATAGTCTAAATTTTGCTTGCTCGGTATCAAGCGTAGGAAAAGCTTTTTGTATTGCTTTTAGATACTGCTCAAACCCATCTCGGCTTTCAACGTAGTATCGCCAGATGACAGGTTGCTGTAGTGCGCAATCTAGAAAGAAATGCCCAATATAAACTACCTCGCCAGCTTCTGCATGAAAATGACCGCCTAGCGCTTTTTTATCCTTAATTAACATGCTTCTGGGAGTTTTGAATCCGCCAATTTTTGTAATTGATTCAGCTACTTTAATATCGAAGGAGCTTAACGCATAATTTCCTGGTTCGACAATAAATGCGTAATTATCGAAATCAGACTTGGTAAAAACGAGGGGTGCATCATTCAGAAGAATATCCGCGGGAGATTCGTCATTAGATTTTTCGACAGGCATGTGATCAAATGAAATGCTCTTTATTTGTGCATTTTGGTAACCGCTACAGCCCCATTTACGGCTCCAGTTGATAGCGACAAGAACCACAGCTTTACTAGCTTTGAGTCTATTGTAGGCCTCGTTGTTAAATGGTTGAGCTTTGCCTCCAGAGGAGGTTGTAGGAACGGTTACTAGATGCGAAGAAGATATGTTTGAACTTTTTTGGGTTGTGTTGCACGCATTGCTTTTTTCTATTCCCGCTTGACCGGGCATGGATAAATCAGGACTGTCACCCATGGCACCGTCATACCAGACCAAAACGCAATCACCGGCTTTAAATGATTCACGGCTAGCGACATTGAGAGTAATAGTTTCGTTTACCATTACATGATAAATTGGAAACCCTGTGTAGTTGGTTTTCATTATTGCGTCTAGTATTTCAACGCCAATATCTACGATTGGATCACCTGTTGCAATACCTGAATTACCACCTTTACGGCTAGTGCTTACTTGATCAAGTCTGGTAATAGTCCCATGGATTTTTTTAATGCCGTCAGAATTCTTATCGGGAATCGGAATGTCCTCAGCGAATGCAAAGTGTGAAAAAAATAATAAGAAGAAAAGGGTAAGGATTTTATTTGTATTCATATTTTTGTTGGATATAACTTAACTATAATAGTTGCTTCGTAGCAATACTCTACATCACTTTGCAAAAATCCAAAACCAATCAGGTACGCATTAACGCTGGCATATGGCGCAGCCGCATCATCAAGTTCCCGGATGCGGAAGGGCTGCGCCCGACGCCTGACCGCGTACGGCAGGCGCTGTTCAATTGGCTGGGGCAGGATTTGACCGGCAAGGCTTGTCTGGACTTGTTCGCGGGCACGGGCGCGCTGGGTTTCGAGGCATTATCCCGCAATGCCAAGGCCGTGACGATGGTGGAGTTTTCGCCGGTGGCTTGCAGAAGCTTGTTGCAGAATAAAGCCACGCTGAATGCGGATGCTGCGCAGGTGCTGCAGATGGACGCGATGCAGTTTCTGGTTCAGGATACGCATAAGTATGACGTGATATTCTGCGATCCGCCCTACAGCAAGGGCTGGCTGGATAAACTGCTGCCGCAGTTAAGGGCGCACTTGGCCGAGGGTGGCGTAGTGTATGCCGAGGCGGAATACGCGCTGCAGGATACCGATGATTGGCAGGTGCTGAAACATGGCAAAGCGGGCGCGGTGTATTATCATTTGCTAAAATCCAAACATTAGGGATTGGTGAAACTTATGAGTAAGAATCGTATCGCAGTATATCCAGGCACCTTCGACCCCATCACTTTAGGGCACGAGGATATCGTGCGGCGCGCAGCCAGCTTGTTTGATGAGGTGATTGTGGCGGTGGCGGGCAGTACCAGCAAGAGCACGCTGTTTACGCTGGAAGAGCGCGTGGCGCTGGCACAGGGAGTGTTTAACGCCAGCAACATCAAAGTGGTGGGGTTCGATGGTTTGCTGATGCAGTTCGTGCAGGACCAGGGTGCGCAGATGGTGATTCGCGGCCTGCGCGCAGCGAGCGATTTCGAGTACGAGTTCCAGCTGGCGGGCATGAACCGCAAGCTTTACCCCAAGCTGGAAACCTTGTTTTTAACGCCAGCGGAGCAATACATGTTCATCTCATCCAGCCTGGTGCGTGAAGTGGCCAAGCTGGGCGGTGATGTGCATCAGTTCGTTTCCCCGACGGTGGAAGCGGCGATTTTGAAGAAATTGAAGGAATAGGTTTTGGCGCTTTATATTACCGATGAATGCATCAACTGCGATGTTTGCGAGCCTGTGTGCCCAAACAACGCCATTTCACAAGGGCAGGAGATCTACCAGATAGACCCGGACCTGTGTACGGAATGCGTGGGGCATTACGATAAGCCGCAATGCCAGCAGGTGTGCCCGATCGATTGCATTCCGCTCGACCCGGAGCATAAAGAGACCAAAGATCAACTGATGGAAAAATACCACATCATTCAGCAAGTAAAGGCGTCGTCATGAGAATCTTACATACCATGTTGCGCGTGGGCGATCTGCAGCGCTCGATTGATTTCTACACCAGCGTGCTGGGCATGAAACTTTTACGCACCCACGATTATCCGGACGGTGAATTCACGCTGGCATTTGTCGGCTATGGCAACGAATACGATAACACCGTGCTGGAGCTGACCTACAACTACGGCAAGACCAGCTACGAGATGGGCGGCGCGTTCGGACATATCGCCATCGAAGTGGATGACGCCTACAAAGCTTGCGAACAGGTGAAAGCCAAAGGCGGCAAGGTAGTGCGCGAAGCCGGGCCAATGAAGCATGGCACCATCGTCATCGCCTTTGTGGAAGATCCGGATGGGTACAAAATAGAGTTTATTCAAAAAGGCACAATTGCGTATCCAAAATGATGGCACGGGCGAATTGCTGATTAAAGATGGCAGGTAATAAAGCGCAACTTCTACAAGCCTGCGAACTTGCACTACAAGGCGAATGGGATGCTTCGCACATAATCGCGCAGGATTACAGCGACCCGATGGCCAACTGGATACATGCCGTGCTGCACAAGATTGAAGGCGATGTGTGGAACAGTAACTACTGGTATGCGCGCACAGCCGGCAAGCGTTACGAGGACTTTCGTGACGCGAACGAAGAGCTAAAGGCGATTCAAAATATTCTAAAGGACGAGCCCTAGAAAGATGCCCTGGAAGCCGCATGGATATTGGCTCTCAGGGCAGTGTTTTTAAATATGTTCACAAGGATTCAAGTAAAACATGCGTTTCCATCCTTGTGGCTGCATAGAAAACCGCCACGGATAAGGCACTAGTGTAATGATGCTGTAATGCAGGTGTGGCGGCTTGCCTGCCGCGTTGCCGCTATCGCCAACCTGGCCGATTTTTCCACCAGTCGAAACCCAGTCCAGCCATTTCACATCTGCCCGTTCTAAATGCGCATAATAGTGAATGCGCCATTTTGCGCCCAACACCGCAACTACATTGCCACCCAGCGCGATTTCACCTTTGAATAGCACCAAACCCGCGCCATTGCTCAATACCGGCGTGCCTTTTTGGGCGAAGATGTCGATACCTTTGTGTACACCGGATTTTCCCCAAGGGCTGTACCAGAAACTGCGCGAGTTCCAGTCGCGCGCGGTTGCGCCCAGAACGGGTACTATATTTTGTGCCGACATTGAGCCCCGCGCGGGCAACAGCAAACCCAGCGCGAGGATGACGGCTAAAAATTTGAGTATTTTTAGCATGTTAGCTTACACCGCTTCGTAATCAGCATGCGCAATCGGTGTTTCCGGTTTGGCGCTGATCCGGTACCAATCTACTTTGCGGGTAATCACCATCGTCAGTGCCAGCAGGCCAAACACGAGCAGTGAACCCATCAAGAGTGCGTTGTCTTCCGACTGCAGAATGCCATACAGCGCGCCGTACAAGGCGGTGAGCAGCGTGGCGAAAATTGCGCCGTTGACTTTGCTTTTCAGCACAAAACTCAGGTAATAGCCCAGCAAGCCCACGCAGGCCAAGCTGGCGATAAAGTAAGATGCGCCGAAACTGATATGCTCCGATAGCGAAATCAGCAGCAGGTAGAACATCGCCATCGCCAGGCCGACCATGGTGTATTGCGCGGGGTGGATGCGTAGCTGTTTCATCAGCTCGAAAATGAAGAACCCGGCGAACGTGAGGCCGATGAACAGCAGGCCGTACTTGGTGGCGCGGTCGGAAAGGCTGTACACATTGATAGGTTCGATAAAGCCAATGTTCATGGACTCCAGCGTCATCGCGGTTGCTGCATTTTGTGCCTTCAGGCCGTTAGTCAACTGGCTTTGATTGTTGCTGGAGATGGAAGAGACGCGCCATTCTGCCTCGAACCCTGCGCTGTTGATTTTCTGGGTGCCAGGGTCTGGCAGGTAGTTGCCGCTAAAGTGCGGATGCTGCCAGCTTGAACGCAGCAACACCTTATTGTTTTCGGCAATCGGAGCAAAATTGAAATTCTCCATGCCGCGCAGGTTCAGTTGAAAAGCAAACGGTATATCGTGTGCTTGCGCCATGTCGATTTGACCTAACTCGGCGTGGATACCTTTCCCTAAGGCTTGCAGTTGCGTGCCTTGTAAAAATCCGATGGTTTTTTCATCCCAGGCCAGCTCGGGTTTGTCGGTAAATCCGCGCGGATCGCTAATGCTGATGCTGAGGTAAGCCGGCTTGACATATACGGTGCCGCCCGCATGGCGCGGCAGGATCGGCTGGTGGAATTTAAAACGGCCTTGTACCTGACCGCCAAGCTGGTACATCAACGCCTTGTAGATGCCTAACTGTTTGTATTGATTAGTGAATCCGCCTTCCAGGTTTAGTTCTTCCGGCAAAATGTAGACCGCGTCTGCATCTTGCCGGATCACGGTTTTCTTAAGGTTGTTTTCGGTAATCGTTTCCGGATATTGCTCCACATAAGGCACTACCAGCACTGGCCCGATAATGGTTTGCGCCCCGGCGGAACTCAGCGCAATCTGGTTTTTGACATCCTCTTGCCGGTATTGCCTTTCACGGATGGTGGAATTGATGGAACTGACGGCTAAAGACATGAGCAGCGTTAGAAACAACACCCCCATGACCTTGAAAATAAAACTTTTGCTCATCGCATACTCCCTTTGGTTGATGGAGCATGCAGAATAATGGGCAAGCATGAAGCCTTAATGCGCCCAATGTGAAGCGAATGTGAAGTTTATTTAAAATGGCTTTACTTGCTATACGGCGTTAAAAAATCATTCAAAATCCTCATGTATAAAACAATACATTCCGGTTTTTCATGATTTTTTGTTTTGTCTTAGCTTCGCACGCACATTTTAAAGCGGTAGTGTGATGCTCGAAATCGCGCCGTACAACTGCGTACTTTCCCGATTTATGTACTCCGTGCGCCTTGAGCTGTACTCGCCAGCAAAGCGTTTCTGAGCGCTAGGTGAATGGCAGGTGCAATACCGCTAAAACGCCGCCATCCGCATGGTTCTGTACTTGCACCTTGCCGCCGTGCAGAAGTGCAACTTCGCGCACAAAGTTGAGGCCAAGGCCAGTGCTTTTTTGGCCTGCATTCAATGCATTGTCGGGCCTGGGCAGGGAGTAGAATTTGTCGAATATCTTGTCCAGTGCGTAGTTTGGAATCCCCGCGCCATGGTCGCGGATGCTGATATTTACGGTTTTTTCACCGCTGGAGATGCGTACCTCAATGCTTGAATCATCCGGGCTGAAATCCAGCGCGTTTTCCAGCAGATTGGTGATGGCTTGCGCTAGCAGAAAGGCCTCGCCCTGAATTTCGATATTTTTGGCATCGGCCTGCAAGCCAAGCTGGATGCGGCGACTGGCGGCCTTGTCTTGTAGGTGTCTAATCTGCGTTTGCACCAACTCGATGATGTTGATGCGGCTGGTTTGTGCGAGTTTCTGCTGGCTTTCCATTGTCGCCAGCCCCAGCATGTTCTGGATCATCTGTTGCAGCCGCGCGGTTTGTGTCTGGATATTGCCGAGGAATTTCTGCCGGTCCTGCGCGCGCATTTTGCCCTGCAACAGCTCGCTGCTGGCCTGAATCGCGGTAATTGGGCTTTTCAGCTCGTGCGTAAGCTGGTGAATATAATCCTGCACGTATTGCTTGCCGTCCAGCTCATTACGCATGGTGTGCATGGCTTTGGCCAGCTCGTCCAGTTCGTCGTTGCGGGAGGATGGCTGGGCGGCTTTCTTGCCTTGCGAGACCGCCACGGCGTAATCGCGCAGCCTGTGAATAGCGCGGGTGAAGCGCCAGGTGAACAGCACGCCGATGATGACGGAAAGCGCCAGCAGCAGCGCGCCCCAACGCAGAATCTTGGCTTGTGCGCGCTCAATGAACGGCAGCAGCGCGCGGTTTGGTTTGGCCACGGTGAGCGCGCCGATGATATTGCCACCATCCCTGATTGGCGCGGCGACATACATTACCGAGTCGCCGTTCTTGTCGCCATCGATCATCGGGCTGGAACGCGCACCGTACTTGCCTCGCAGCGTCAAATAAACATCGTTCCATTTCGAGTAATCCTGCCCCGACGCAAGATTGGCGGAATCGAACACGACGATGCCGTTTTTATCCGTGATGTACACGCGGTAATCCGATCCGGATTTTGCAATGCCCCAGATGTTGGCTTTGCTGGCATTCTGCTGATACCGCCTCAGGCTTTGCGCGAAATTGCCGGATTGGATTTGCCCGGCCTTGAAATCCTCGGTGGCCAGCGCGGCCAGCACATTGGCGGTATCCACCAGGCTTTCTTCCATGGCTTGGCGCACACCGGGTTTTACCTCGTCCATAAACACGTTGAGCACAAAGAACGCAGCCAGGCCAACGATGACAAAATACCCCAAAAATATCTTGAGCGAGATTTTCATTATAAAAAACGCTGCCCTGGAAGCCGGTCTGGATGCGGCTTCCAGGTCGGTTGTTTGGATAATGAACGCGCGCGCATATGAGATGGTTTCATTTCAGCAGACTATAACCCATGCCGCGGTGCGTGATAATGGCTTCGCATTGCGCATCAATCTCACGCAGCTTGGCACGCAGCGTTTTGATGTGTGCATCCACCGTGCGCTCCAGCGTGTCTTCGGCGTCCGTCCACACCAAGTCCATCAGCTGCGCACGGCTGTAGATGCGTGTCGGGTGCTGTATCAGCGTCTTCAGCAAGCCGAACTCATAGCGCGTCAAATGCAGCCAAATATCACGATACTGGATGCGTATGCCATCGCTATCCAGCTGGAAAGCATGGGCTGGTGCGGTTGTATGCGGCTCCGTCCTGCGGAGAATTGCCTTGATGCGCGCCACGATCTCGCGCGGGCTGAACGGCTTGGTCACGTAATCGTCCGCGCCGATTTCCAGCCCGACAATGCGGTCGATCTCGTGATTTCTAGCGGTGAGGAACAGCACCGGCACGTTGGAAAACTGGCGAATCTGTTTACAGACTTCAAAACCGTTGATGTCCGGCAGGCCAACATCCAGCACGACAAAATCGAAAGGTTCTGCCTTGATGGCTGCTACAGCATCGCTGCCCAATAGACAGTGCCTAGTTTGCAAGCCTGCATCCTGGCAGGCGTATAGCAACGTTTCGGCAATCGCAGGCTCGTCTTCAACAATGAGTATGTGCGGCATGCGTGCATTTTAGACGAGTTTGTATGGAATGCGTAGGCAAAAAAAGCCCACCAAAAGGTGGGCGAGGGTGCAAATGATTAGGAGATACTGGCGTGATGGGGGACCACGCCGTTTATTTGCACGTGAATAAAAAGTTAAGCCTTACATGGATTTAGACAAGGCCACGTATTCCAGTTTTCCGTCAATCAAGGCAAAGCGTGCATCGGCCAGGCCGCCCTGTTTTTCGATGACGGCTTTGCGGTAAACCCATACCACGCCACTCATCTCGCCATTCGGTTTGCGCAATACCAGCATCTCATCAGGCAGGCCAAAGTTCTTTGCGATCTGCTCGGTTGGCAAGTCTTTCAATGTCTTGTAAAGCTGATCTTTCGAGATGGCTTTGTTTTCTGCTGCAGCCGTACTGGTGCTGGTGGCACTCGCTTCAAATGGGCCAATTGCTAGGCCGGTTATCACCAAGCCACCTAAAAGTGTACTTTTAATTAAAGCGTTCATGATTTACTCCTTTTGCTTTAGTTAATGATGGAGTAACTTTAACAACGGGGCATTGCAGTTTAATGACGTGCGTGTAAGCAAATGTAATTTTTTGTTTGAAGATGTAAGCAAGCAGGCCGCCAGCATTGGCTTGGCGGTCTGTTTGTTTCTAGCGGATACAAATCTTAGCTAAAAAAGTCTTTTGCTTTGTCTACCCAGCTCTTGTTGCGCGGGCTATGTTTGCCGGCATCTTTTTGCGTGCTGTCTTCAAATTCGCGCAGCAGTTTTTTCTGGGGCTCCGTCAGTTTTACCGGTGTTTCCACTGTGACATGCACCATCAAGTCGCCATGTTCGGATGAGCGTAATGGTTTGATGCCTTTCCCCCGCAATCTGAATACTGCGCCGGTTTGCGTCTCGGCCGGAATCTTCATCTTGGCTGCACCGTCCAGCGTAGGCACTTCGATCTCGCCGCCCAATGCGGCGGTGGTGAAGCTGATAGGCATCTCGCAATGCAGGTTGCCGCTTTCGCGCTGGAAGATAGCATGCGGCTTCAGGTGCACCACGACATACAAATCACCGGTGGGGCCGCCGTTGATGCCAGCTTCGCCTTCTCCGGTGAGGCGAATCCTGTCGCCTTCATCCACCCCGGCCGGGATTTTGACCGACAAGGTCTTTTGCTGTTTGACGCGGCCTGCGCCATGGCAGCTTGGACATTGGTCTTCCTGCTTGATCGTTTTACCCGCCCCATGACATTTCGGGCAGGTTTGCTGCACCGAGAAGAAACCCTGCTGCATGCGTACCTGGCCATGCCCGCCGCAGGTGGAACAGGTTGAAGCGGATTTGCCCGCTTTCGCCCCTGTACCATGGCAAGTGTCGCATTCTGCCATCGTGGGGATACGGATTTTTGTCTCGGACCCTTTAGCTGCGTCTTCCAGGCTGATCTCCATGTTGTAGCGCAAGTCTGCGCCACGGTACACATTGGAGCGTTGACCGCCGCGGCCACCACCGAAGATGTCGCCGAAGATGTCGCCGAACGCATCGCTGAAATTGCCGAAACCACCCGCGCCCGCGCCGCCAAAGCCGGCTCCGCCCATGCTGGGGTCTACGCCGGCATGGCCATACTGGTCATACGCTGCACGCTTCTGACCATCGGACAGGATTTCGTAAGCCTCTTTGGTTTCCTTAAAATGTTCTTCCGCTTTCGGGTTGTCCGGATTGCGGTCCGGATGGTATTTCATCGCCAGCTTTTTGAAAGCTTTCTTGATTTCCTCTTCAGAAGCGTCGCGATTGACACCCAATACTTCGTAATAATCTTTTTTAGCAGCCATTCGTTTTCTCACGCAAAAGCAGAAAGCCCATCAACATGGGCTTTCTATTACAGCATTGACGTTTTAGTCTTTTTTCACTTCCTCAAACTCGGCATCGACGACTTCGCCTTCTACCGGTTTCTCACCCTGGGGTTGCGCTTCCTGCTGTGCGCCGCCTTGCTGAGCCTGCTGTTCCGCATAGACTTTCTCGCCCAGTTTTTGCGAGGCTTCCATCAGGGCATTGGTTTTGGCTTCGATGGTGTCTTTGTCGCCATCTTTCAGCACATCTTCCACATCCTTGATAGCCGCTTCGATCTTGGATTTTTCGTCTGCATCCAGTTTGTCGCTATGCTCGGAGAGCGATTTCTTCACGCTATGCACTAAACCATCCGCCTGATTGCGTGCGTCTACCGTTTCGCGCAGTTTCTTGTCTTCATCCGCATGGGCTGCTGCATCTTCTTCCATGCGTTTGATCTCTTCTTCAGACAAGCCGCTGTTAGCCTTGATGGTAATCTTGTTCTCTTTGCCGGTGGCCTTGTCTTTAGCGGATACATGCAAAATGCCGTTCGCGTCGATATCAAAAGTCACTTCGATCTGTGGCATGCCGCGTGGCGCTGGCGGAATGTCGCTCAGGTTGAACTGTCCAAGCGATTTGTTGCCACTGGCCATTTCACGCTCGCCCTGCAGCACATGGATCGTCACCGCATTCTGGTTATCTTCCGCAGTCGAGAACACTTGCGATGCCTTGGTTGGGATCGTGGTGTTTTTCTTGATGAGCTTGGTCATTACGCTGCCCAAAGTCTCGATACCCAAAGACAATGGCGTCACGTCCAGCAACAGCACGTCTTTCACGTCGCCTTGCAACACACCGCCCTGAATCGCAGCACCTACCGCAACGGCTTCGTCAGGGTTCACGTCTTTGCGTGGTTCCTTGCCAAAGATTTCCTTCACTTTCTCTTGTACTTTTGGCATACGGCTCTGACCGCCCACCAGAATCACGTCGGAAATATCCGATGCTTTTACGCCAGAATCTTTCAGGGCGATACGGCATGGCTCGGCTGTGCGTTCAATCAGGTCTTCTACCAAAGATTCGAATTTCGCACGGGTAATTTTCACCACCAAGTGTTTCGGACCTGTCGCATCTGCTGTGATATACGGCAGGTTCACTTCGGTTTGTGCGCTGGATGACAACTCGATCTTCGCTTTCTCAGCAGCTTCTTTCAGGCGTTGTTTTGCCAGCAAGTCATTGCGCAAGTCCAGACCATTCTCTTTCTTGAACTCGTCTGCCAAATAGTCGATCAAGCGGTTGTCGAAGTCTTCGCCGCCCAGGAAGGTGTCACCATTGGTGGACAACACTTCAAATTGGTGTTCACCATCGATCTCATTGATTTCGATGATGGAGATATCGAACGTGCCGCCACCCAAGTCATATACGGCAATCTTGCGGTCACCTTCCTGTTTGTCCAGACCGAAAGCCAAAGCAGCAGCAGTTGGTTCGTTAATGATACGTTTCACTTCCAGACCAGCGATACGGCCGGCGTCTTTAGTGGCCTGACGTTGGCTGTCATTGAAGTAAGCCGGTACCGTGATGACGGCTTCGGTCACTTCTTCACCCAGATAATCTTCGGCGGTTTTCTTCATCTTGCGCAATACTTCGGCAGAGATCTGCGGAGGCGCCATTTTCTTGCCGCGCACTTCCACCCATGCGTCACCGTTGTCGGCTTTGGTAATGGTGTAAGGCATCAGGTCGATGTCCTTTTGCACCTCTTTTTCGGAGAACTTGCGGCCGATCAGGCGCTTCACTGCGTACAGCGTATTCTTCGGGTTAGTCACAGCCTGGCGTTTCGCAGGCGCGCCGGCCAGAATCTCGCCATCTTCCTGATACGCGATGATAGAGGGGGTCGTGCGTGCGCCTTCCGCGTTTTCAATCACACGAGGTTTGCCGCCTTCCATCACGGCTACGCAAGAGTTGGTCGTACCTAAGTCAATACCGATAATTTTTGCCATTTACATTTCCTTTTTAAATTCAATTCTTGATGCTTCGCGTCCGACTATCTTGATGCAAAGCTTATTTTGCTTAAACTCTAAATGAGGATATTTTTTCCAATTTCAAGGGTTGTTATTTCGCTTTCGCTACCATCACCAGCGCAGGGCGTAACACGCGCTCATTGAGTGTGTAGCCTTTTTGCAGCACGCTCACCACGGTGTTCGGTTCCTGGTCGGAATCCACTGCGCTGATGGCCTGGTGTTTGTTCGGGTCGAACTTTTCACCGGCCGGGCTGATCTCGGCGATGTTGAATTTCTCGAATACGCTCAACAGCTGCTTGGCGGTAAGCTCCACACCATTCTTGAAGCTTTCCAGCGTGGCGTTGTCGACGGTAAGCGCGGCGTCCAGACTATCTTTGACGGCCAGCAGTTCGCCGGAGAATTTTTCCAAGGCGAATTTGCGGGCTTTGTCGATGTCGTCCAGCGAGCGGCGACGGACGTTCTCAGCCTCGGCGCGGGTGTAGAGCACGGCGGCCTTGGCCTCCTCCAGCGCGGTTTCCAGCTCGGCGATACGCGCTTCCGGTGTGGTGTACTCGGTTGATTCGGCTACAGACTGTTCTTGGTTGTTCTGGTTTTCTTGCATGCTTTCCCCATCATTGCTCAATATCCATTCTGGCGATATGGGGATAGTGAACAGGATTTCAAGCGCTTTTGATAATTTTTTTTAGATTTTGTAACACTTCGTCTGCAGATGGGGGCTGGCCGATGCCGCCCAGGTTGATGGCAGGTGCGAACCTTCCCGCCATCACGCCGGTCAGCGCCGGGTTGGTGTCGGTGTAAATGGCGATCGTAGGGATGCTCAGTGCGGTCGCCAGATGCGACAGACCAGTATCCACGCCCACCGCACCTGCAGCGCCTGCAATGACGCCAGCAATCGCTTCGATGCTGAGTTTTGGCAGCACGGTACAGCGCTCGACCTGGCCGGAAATCTCTACCGCGCGTTCCAGTTCTGCCGGGCTGGCCCAAGGCAGAACCAGCGCCAAGCCTTGCGCGTTGAGTGCCTGACCAAGCGCCACCCATTGCGCGACAGGCCACAGTTTGCTGTCACGGCTGGTGCCGTGCAGGCCGACAATAAACTCTTGTCCAATATCGCTGCTCTGGAGCCCAATATCCATGCGGCTTTCAGGGGTGCTATTTTGGCTCATGTCTGGCTTGAGAATGCCATAATCCGGCGCATCGGTTGGGATAGGGTAATCCAGGCTCATCGCGGCCAGCGTACGGTTGCGCGTCACTGCATGCTGCTGGTAAGAAATAGCAAAGCACCGGCCATAGAACAAGCTCGCAAGCGGCTCGCGGATGGATTGCCAGTCATAGCCCATCCTCGGGCCATTGGCATAATGCGCTAGCCAGGCGCTCTTGAGCAAGCCTTGTGTGTCAATCACCGCGTCATAGCTGGTGCCGGAGAGCGTCTCTTTTACGGTGCGGGTTTCCTGCCACGTGGCTTTGCTGAACAGCTGCTTGCGCCAGCGCCGCATGGCGACCGGAATCACGTGGTGCACGGCGGGATGCAGTTTGGGGATGTCCGCAAACGATTCTTCCACTACCCAGTCTATCTGTGCGTCGGGGATGTGCTGCAGGATGTCGTTCACCACGGGTAGGTTGTGGATGACATCGCCCATCGAGGAGGTTTTAACCAACAGAATTTTTTTCATAACGTTTGTCATTGCGAGGAATGAAATGACGAAGCAATCCATCCCCACGGCGCTGCTGGATTGCCACGGGCTGGCGCCCTCGCAATGACTTGGTGCATGGAGCTTTGCACTAAAAATGTGACGGATGTAGATTGCATGCCAGTATTTTCGCATACAATCCTGTAAATGCGATTTGCGTTTATTATATTCAAATATTTCCCCTTTGGCGGCATGCAGCGCGACATGTTGCGTACCGCGCAGGAGCTGACCAAGCGCGGTCATCAGGTGGAAGTATTCACCATGAGCTGGCAGGGCCCATTGCCAAATGAACAGGCGCCGCAAGGCATTAAAGTCCATGTCCTGCCGCAGTCTGGTCTGTTCAATTACCAGCGTTACCAAAAATTCATCGACGCGTCATTCGCCATCATCCGGCAAAATCAATTCGATTACCTCTTTGGCTATAACCGCATGGCGGGGCTGGATGCGCACTTTGCTGCCGACCCATGTTTTATCGAGCGTGCGCATCAACAGCGCAGCTTCTGGTATCGCATGCTGCCGCGCTTCAAGTGGTTTGCCGCCTGCGAGAAAGCCATTTTTTCGCGTGATTCCAAAACCGAGATATTGGCTGTTTCGCTGACCGAGAAGCCGCATTTCCAGCATTGGTATGGCACGCAGGACGCACGTTTTCACTATATCCCGCCGTTCCTGTCGGCGGAGCGCTTTCAACTGCAGGATAAAGCCGAGATGCGTGCGCATTTGCGCCGCGAATTTGGCTTTGGCGCGGATGATTTCGTCTATTTGCTCACCGGCTCCGGCTTTCATATGAAAGGCCTCGACCGCGCCATTCTGGCGCTGGCCGATCTGCCTAAAGAAGATTTAGCCAATACGCGGCTGGTGGCGGTGGGGCAGGATAACCCTGGCGATTTCGAGAAGCTGGTGAAAAAATTGGGTTTGTCCGCGCATGTGGTCATTTCCAAAGGCCGGCCGGATACGCCACAGCTGATGCAGGGCGCAGATGTATGCATCCACCCCGCACGGCGCGAGAACACCGGCCTGGTGATTCTGGAAGGCATGGCCTGTGGCGCGCCGATGCTGGTGACTGAAAGCTGCGGTTATGCGCATTACGTGACAGAGGCGGACGCCGGCATCGTCAGCGCCACACCTTTCGACCAGTTGATATTCAACCGGCAGTTTCTGGAGATGCGCCACTCGCCGAAGAAACATGAATGGTCTGCTAACGGCCTGCGGCTTGCCCGCCAGCTGATGCAAGAGAATGATGGCAGCGCAGAGGCGAACATCCTGATCGAATTGGCACAGAAAAAACGAAGCCATGGCTGATATCCTGCAAATCCCGGATTCGATACGCGCACACCTGCAGGGCGACCCGTTTGACGCCATGATGCAGCTGCAAGGCAAGGCTTTCCGCGATGTGCCCGGCCGCAAGACCATGCAAGTAACTATTGGATCAGCCGACAAAGGTGTCGGGGGCGGCAAAAGCTATTTTGTGAAACAGCATTTCGGCGTGGGCTGGGGCGAGATTTTCAAGAATCTTGTTAGCTTCAAGAAGCCGATTCTAGGCGCCATGACAGAAGTCACAGCGATTCAGAAACTGGACGAGATTGGCATCCCGAATACGCCGCTGGTGGCTTACGGCCAGCGAGGCTGTAATCCAGCCACCATGCAATCCTTTGTTTTAACTGAGGATTTGGGCGATATTTTAACCTTGGAAGAAATTTTAGGGGGTGGCCTAGAACCCAGTATCCATGCGCCTTCCAGACCTGCCATTTTAAAAGCTTTGGGTGAACTTGCGGCTAAACTACATGGCGCAGGTTTGTGCCATCGCGATTTTTATCTTTGCCATTTTGTGGTGAAAAAAAGCGAGTTCGAGCAGGGCAAGCTCAACCTGCACCTGATAGACCTGCACCGCATGCTGCAAGGTCAATCACCAAGTGGAAAGGCGGTGATGAAAGACATCGCCGGTTTGTTCTTCTCTGGTTTGCAAATGGGCTGGGGTGCAGAAGATTTAGTATTGTTCAAACAATATTATCTATCACAGCCGGATGGCTTTTGGGCGCAGGTGGAAGCGCGCTCACAAGCGCTGCTGGCCAAGTTCAACAGCGAAAAGTTTCAGGCCAGGCTGGCGGCGGACAGGGAAAAATTAAAGTGAAAATTAAGGGTTAAAATATCAATAGTGCATATTTGAAAGGTGACCGATTTGACGACCCAACCATTTCGCAGTAACCGCCTCTTGCACGGACTCATTCTCTGGCTGGCGATATTGTGGGTAATCACCGCCATCGGGCCTTTCAATCGCCGTGACTGGCTGCTGGAGAACCTGTTGGTCTTCATCTATGCCGGCCTGCTCATAGCCACCTATCGGCGATTCGCCTTTACCAACCTGTCATACATGCTGTTCGGGGTTTTTATCAGCCTGCACCTGATAGGCGCCCACTATACCTATTCAGAGGTGCCGTTCGGGTTCTGGCTAAAAGACACATTCAACCTGACGCGCAATCACTATGATCGCATCATCCACTTTTCCTACGGCCTGCTAAACGCCTACCCCATGCGCGATATCCTGATGCGCTCCGCCGGCGTCCGTCCAAGCTGGTCATATTTCATACCCGTTGCCTGCATACTTGGGTTCAGCTGCTTTTATGAGTTTCTGGAGGCCGCCGTCGCTTATATCGTCAGCCCGGAGCTCGGTGATCTCTATCTTGGCGCACAGGGGGATATCTGGGATGCAGAAAAAGATACTTTCCTTGCCTTCAGTGGCGCCATCGCTGCTATGACTGTCCTCTGGCTGTACAACAAAGCAAATATTCAAAAGTAGGGTGGGAAAGTGAAATGCATTCCGCTGAATTAAAGAATGAAACGTTAACTTTGATTTGTTTTCAATTGTCCCCGACAGATAGAGAAAAGCAGGAACTAAAGATTAAAGTAAAATAAATACCATAAGACTTTTGTATGAATAAAAAATCCGTGGTTGATAGAATTTTGACCGCCATACTTATTGCTACGCTTGCAGGTATAACCTTATTGCTTCTTCCGTTGGCTTTTTCAAGAACAGGCTCTGGCAAGTCGCTTTTGTTATATTCTTGGCTTTTTTCCTGGACAGGTGCTTTTGTTTTGCTCGGTTTTGCAATGTTGGGCTACTTGCTTAGTGACGAAAAAATAGAGGGTATTTTTTCTCTTCTCTGGGGCACTCATGCAATATACAAAAATCGCTGGTTCCAGTTTTTAGTGATTGCGGTGATAACTATATTGGTTGTCAAATTTGATTTCTAAAATGCTTGGTATCACATAAAACGCCCTCATGCGCGCGTTCATTGTGCGAGCTTTGCATTAAGTGCAAATGCCTGCTAAAAACGAATTCAAAACAGATGCCCTGGAAGCCAATCTGGATGCGGCTTCCAAGCCGATGGTTTTAGTAATGAAAGAAAGCTGTGCCTAATCCCCTAATTTTCCGGCACACTTTTCTGGCTGTGCCTTCTCACTTTGTAGCGGTTGTAGCGCCACAGATATTGTTCCGGCTTTTTAGCCACTTGTGCCTCGATCGCCTGATTCAGCAAGTCAGGCGTGGCGATGGAATCCACTTTGGTCAGGTGAATCTCGTAGCCTTTGCCGTTTGGCAGCCGTTCGCCATAGGCCATGATGACGGTGGCGCCGGTCTTTTCAGCCAGTCGGCTGGCCAGCGTCATGGTGTAGGCCGGTTTGCCAAAGAAATCCGCCCATTCGCCTTCGCCTTCTGCGGGAATCTGGTCGGGCAGTATGCCAATCGCCTCACCCTTTTTCAGCGCCTGCATCAGGCTGCGCACGCCTTGCACATTGGCCGGGGCGAGCGTCACCTGGCCTTTGCTGCGGCCGGCATCAATCAAGGGCGCGAGCCAGTTCTTCTTGGGCGGGCGAAACAGCACGGTAATCGGGTGTTTGGATGCGTAGTAGATGGAGGTGATCTCGAAGCAGCCTAGATGCGGTGTAATGAAGATTAGGCCTTTGCCCGCGGCTAGGGCGTCTTTCACCAGATGCCAGTTATCGCAATTTTTGACATAAGAAAGCGCTTTCTCCTGCGGCCATTGCCAGATGGCGAGCGTCTCCAGAATGGCTTTGCCTGTCTCGCCGATGTTGGCGCGGATGACTTGCTTGAATCTGTTTGAATCAGCACACAAGCCGCTTTGCGCGAGATTTTGTTTTTGAATGCGCGCCGAGGCGGGCGTGCATAGGTGAATCAGCCATCCCAGCCACGCGCCAAGGCGGTGGATGACAGGCAGCGGCAATTTCGCGATGAGCCGTGAAATGAGATTCAGCATATTGGGCGCCATTGTAGCGGATTTGGCCGAATGTGAAGAAACTTGCTGTATCCCTGTTATAATGCCTGCCAAATAAACGCAAGACGGAGTTTGAGATTGCTGACTTATATTGCCGCCAGATATGCAAAACTGCTGCAAGGCAGCCAGCTGGATACTTTTGAGAAAGTATGGAATTACAAGGCGGACTGGTTCGAGGAGCCAAACGAGCGCCGTGGCGGCTGGAGCGGTGTGGGGCGTATTACGCTTAAGGCCGAGGATGGCAGTGAGATGGGTGCTTATCTTAAAAGGCAGGATAATCATTTCCGCCTTTCGTTATTGCATCCCCTGAAAGGCGTGCCAACCTTTCAGCGTGAATTGGAGATGCTGCAATACCTCGAACAACACGGTGTACCTGCGCCTGAAGTGATGCTGTTTGGGCGCAACCCGAAGGGGGATTTGAAAACGACCCTGCTGACCAGAGAACTGGTGGGATATGTACCGCTGGAAGAGTTGACCGAAAAGCTGTTCGCAGAAGGGCGCCCTGCATTGGCGACGCAGCGCGCGGTCATCGGTGCCGTCGCTGCGCTGGCAAAACGGTTGCATAAGGTCAAGATCCAGCACCGGTCGTTTTATCCAAAACATCTGTTTGTGAATATGGCGGATGTTAATATGCCTAAAGCGGCGGTGATTGATTTGGAGAAGTCGCGTATTAACTGCTTGCCGTTATTGCGTACGCTGGTCGACTTGGGCGCGCTGAACCGTCATGCAAAGCATTGGAGCAAGTCACGCCGGATGTATTTCTTCCTGCAGTATCTGGGCATCCCCAAGCTGACGCCTTACACCAAATGGCTATGCCGACGTATCGTAAAACGGTCTGGCCGCGTTAATCGCAGCAAGTAGCGGTATAATTCCAACATTAGTCTTAACTCTCAAACGAGCAAAGTATGGCAAAACCAAAAGAAGCACCGATTAATCTGGAGTTCTCAAACAAGTACGACCGCGAGCATTCGCAGCACTACTATGAAAAGCATCGCGCAGGCATCGAGCCCAAGTTGTCACATTGGCGCGATGTGCAGATGGCGCGCAAAGCGCTGAGGATCGCTGGCGAGCCTCAGCATGTATTGGATTTGCCATGCGGTGCCGGCCGTTTCTGGCCGGTGTTGGCTGAGAATCCGACCAGAACGATCATCGGCGCAGACAATTCTGCCGACATGGTGGCTGTGGCGACCGAGCATTGCCCGAAAGAGATTTCATCACGCATTACCACCATGCAAACTTCTGCGTTTGAGATTGGCTTGCCGGACAATGCGGTGGACAACATATTCAGCATGCGGCTGATGCATCATATCGGCCAATCTGAGCATAGAGTGGCGATGCTGAAGGAGTTTCATCGTGTCAGCAAAGATACGGTCATTCTTTCGCTGTGGGTAGATGACAACTTCAAGGCGTGGAAGCGTCGCCGCCTGGAAAAACAGCATCCGCGCGGGCCGAATCAAAACCGTTTTGTGATTCCTGCCAAACAGATCGAGCAGGAATTCGCGCAAGCGGGATTCAAGATAGTCGACCATCTGGATTTTCTGCCGTATTACGCCATGTGGCGTGTGTATATCCTGCGTAAAAATTAAGCATTGACTCCAGTTCTGCCAGATCAAGTTCAGCTAGACCATACGTCTTCGTTGACCCTTCTTGATCGGGTCAGGGTCATCCCCGGGCGGCGCGAGGTCTGTCGTGGGGAGTGGAACGGCCAAGGTGTGTTCGCCAAGATTTTTCTGGGTAAGGATGCACTGAAATATGCCAAACGCGATGCGGATGGTATCGCCATCCTACAGCAGGAGCATATCGCTACCCCTAAGCTGCTGCATGCTGGCACGGGCACAATGCAAAGCGGTGAGTTAGTGCAAGTGATTGTTCTTGAAGAGATAAAAAACTCAAAGAACATAGAAGATCTGTGGCCGACGCTCAAGGTGAAAGCGCGTTTGGAATTGGCGAAAAAGCTGGTGAAAGTCATCGCGCTGCATCACGATGCCGATATTATTCACACGGATTTACACCTCAAAAATTTTCTGGTCACCGATGATTTCGTCTACACGCTGGATGGCGATGGCATACGCCAGTATGTCGGGTTGACCTACAAAAGAGCGCTACATAATCTGGCGGAGATGATTTCCAAGTTCGATGTGCTGGAGCAGGCGGAATGGCTGCCGCAAATGCTAGAGGCGTATCACACCATTATCCGTTGGCACCTGCCGATGGGTGTGGAGCAGGTGGCACCGCTGGCAAATGATTACCGTTTGAAAGCGGTTAACAACTATGCAAGCAAGGTGTTCAGGAATTGCACGGATGTGTCTGTAAGCCAATCTGCAAGCGCCTTCCAGGCATGGTCTAATTCATTCGACTTGCCTTGTGATATAGATTTTGATGGTTTGATTGCCAATGGTAAGTTGCTGAAGAACGGCAACACTTGTACTGTCGCTTTAAGTGAAGTCGCAGGCAGACAGGTCGTCATCAAGCGCTATAACATCAAAAGTTTTGGGCATGCTTTGAGCCGTGCTCTGCGGTCCAGTCGGGCAGCGGTTTCCTGGGGGAATGCGCATCGGTTGAAGCTGCTGGGCATCCCAACCGCATCACCCATCGCCCTGATGGAGACCAGAAGATTCGGCCTGTTGCGTGGTAAAGCCTATTTCCTGACCGAATATATTGAAGCGCTGGACGCGCGTGGATCAAAAGTAGCGCCGGATGCGCTAGCGTTTTTTGCGCAGACACAGGATAAAAAAGCGCGCGCCGAAGCGGTAAAAAATATCTGCACGCTGTTCTATCGCTTGTATTTGCTGCAAATCTCGCATGGAGATACCAAGGCCACCAATATCAAAATGCAGGGCACAACGCCGCTGTTGCTGGACTTGGACGCGATGCGCCAGCATAGTCGTCCTTGTTTGGAAGCGCATGTGCGCGACCTGCGCCGTTTCATGCAAAATTGGAAAAACCAGCCCGCGTTGTATAATGCGTTTGTGAAGACTTTCCGCGCCGTTTATGCTGACGCCCGGCCTTTAGAGCTGGCGGGTGTTTTCGAAAATGTCGCTCGATAACTATATCTAAGATAACTCAATGATTGTATTAGGGATTTCTGGCGCACTTGGGCATGATGCCTCGGCTGCAATTTTAGTAGATGGCAAAATTATCGCTGCTGCGGAAGAAGAGCGCTTTATCCGCGACAAGCACGCGAAGAATCATTGGCCGTATGAAGCCGTCAAATTTTGCCTGAAGCAGGCGTGTGTAAAGCCGGAAGAGGTCGATATTGTCGCGTTTCCGTATGGCGAAATCCCCATTACATCCGCTGCGCGCTGGCATTACGCCAAGCGTTACTGGTATGCGCCGGATAGAGCTTTGGACGCGATTTTCAACGGGAACCGAAGGTTTCGTCGTAACCGCGATAAGTCATTGAAATTAATGAAAGAGCTTGGCTTGAGCAAAGCCAAATACGTGCCGGTTGAGCACCATTTGGCGCATGCTTCTAGCGCGTATCATTTGAGCGGTTTCAAGGAAAAAACCGCTATCATCGGCATCGACGGCAAAGGCGAATATGCGACGACGTTTTTCGGCTACGGTGAAAATGGAAAAATACACAAAATCAAGGAGTTCTACGATCCGGATTCGCTTGGCGGCATGTACGGCGCGATTACGGAATACCTCGGTTTCGAGATGTTGGATGGCGAGTTCAAGGTGATGGGCATGGCGCCATATGGCGACCCTAAAAAATATGATCTGAGCCGCCTGGCCAAGTTTGAGAATGGCGAGTTGATTGTAAACACGGACTATGTGAATGTGGTCGGCCTGCGTCGCTACAAAGAGAATGGCAAGGGTTTTTATTTTACGCCTAAATTGATTGAGTGGCTTGGCCCCAAGCGTGAAGGCGACGAGATTGACGATCCGTATATTCATTATGCCGCCAGCGTACAAAAGCTGCTAGAGGATTTGGCGCTGCAGATGATCGAGTATTATCTGGGCGACATCATCCGCGAGACCGGCAAAATTGCCATGGCCGGCGGCGTGGCGCTGAACGTCAAGCTGAACCAGCGCATCATTGCGTTGCCACATGTGAAGGAGCTGTTCGTCCAGCCTGCCTCCGGTGACAACGGCACTTCACTCGGTGCTGCAACCTATGCAGCACATCTGGCGGGCGAGACCATCCATAAAATGGAGCATGCTTATTTAGGACCTTCGTTTACGAATGAAGAATGTATCGCGGCATGTGAGCAGCACCCCGCCAAGCCAATATTCACGCGGGTTCCGGATGGCTCGAAAATGGCCGCCGAGATTCTGGCGGCAGGTAACCCGTTGGCCTGGTTTCAGGGGCGTATGGAGTTTGGCCCGCGCGCCTTGGGCTGCCGCAGTATTTTAGGGGATCCAAGTTTCCCTGGTGTAGCCGACCGCATCAACGCGCAAATCAAATATCGCGAGCGCTGGCGCCCGTTCTGCCCAAGCATGCTGGATAGGGTGGCGGAAGATATTTTGCAGACTTCGCATCCCGCGCCTTACATGACGTTCACCTTTGATGTAGCCGAGCACTGGAAATCGCGTATCCCAGAAGTGGTGCACGAAGATGGTACCGCACGTGCACAAGTGGTGACGCGTGAGACGAATCCACGCTACTATGCGCTGATAGAGCATTTGGAGAAGCTGCGTGGTAACCCGGTGGTATTGAACACTTCGCTGAATCGCCGAGGCGAGCCGATGATATGCAGCCCAACCGATGCGCTGAACATGTTCTACGGCTGCGATCTGGAATACCTGATGCTGGAAGATGTGCTGGTGACGAAGAAATAATCAGGAATTTGGCGGGGTACGCAACTATGAACAATATTTATAAAATCTTCAAAGGGCTTCAGAAAATATACCTGCTGGCTTATTACTGGTTGAAGAACCAGTTCTCTAGCCAGGCGGCCACAGCCCAAACCTCAGTCGTGGTTAGCTTGACCTCATACGGCAAAAGGCTAAAAGGGGTGTATTTAACGATAGAATCCATTACAAACGGCCACATGAAGCCTGGAAGGCTGATTTTGTGGGTGGATAATGAGGATGATCTCAGCAACTTGCCAAACAGTCTTAAAAGATTGCAAAAAAGAGGGTTGGAAGTTCGATTGTCAAAAAACTATGGCCCACACACTAAATACTATCCATATGTGAAGCAATATGCCGATGATAACCTTCCACTAGTGACTGCCGATGATGATATCTTTTACCCGAGATACTGGCTGGAAGGCTTGTGCCAGGCTTATGAGCACGATAATACGGTCATATCTTGCTATCGCGCGCATTTGATGTGCCTGGACAGCGAATCTGGCAAAGTGGCGCCTTTTTACAAGTGGGGCATGTGTTCCAGTGATGTGCCCAGCTATATGCACCATGCTACCGGGGTTTCCGGGGTGATTTATCCGCCGAGGCTGCAGAAAGCTTTAGTTGATGCTGGCGAGCAATTTATGAGTCTGTGTCCTAAGGCAGATGATATTTGGCTGCATGTAAATGCAATCCGTAATGGTTACAAGATTAAGCAATTATTCAAAAAAGACCTGCACTTCAGAACCATTCCTTTTACCCAAAAAGGGGGGCTAATTCAGCAAAACGCTCATCAAGGCATGAATACTATGCAGGCAGATAAAACCTACACTGAGACCGATATCGCTATTCTGCGGCAGGAAAAAGTATAATCTTCCCCATCTTGAGGCATTCTTAGCCCCAAACACGTGCAATTTTGTAAGCTGGAGGCAGCCTCTGGCGCGAAATTGCTATATAATGAAATCGTAGTAGAAAGCATGCTGGCGACTAAGTGGCGGCTGTTGAGAGACCATGGCCAGTGAACATAATCAAGTCATACCTCAAAATTATGAAACAGTCTCATATCGAAGTCACCGAACGTATTATAGAACGTAGCCGTCCTACCAGAGCTGCCTACCTGCAACGCATAGATGCAATGTTAAGTCGCAAGAAAGGCCCTGACAGGCTTGGTTGCGCTAATGTGGCGCACGCATTTGCCGCTTTGCCGCAGAACGATAAGCTGAAGATTTACGCTGAAAAGCCAATTCATATCGGCGTTGTTTCAGCCTACAATGAAATGTTGTCAGCGCATCAGCCTTATGCGAGATACCCGGATGTCATCCGGGATGAGGCGCGCAAGTATGGCGTGACGACCCAGATGGCAGGCGGTGTTCCGGCAATGTGTGACGGCATCACCCAAGGCGAGCCGGGTATGGAGCTCAGCCTGTTCAGTCGCGATACCATCGCCATGAGTACGGCGGTTGCGCTTTCACACGATGTGTTTGACGCGGCGCTACTGCTGGGTGTGTGTGACAAGATTGTGCCAGGGTTACTGATCGGTGCGCTGCATTTTGGCCATCTGCCCTGTGTGTTCGTGCCTTCCGGGCCAATGAGCACCGGGATTGATAACACCTCAAAATCCAAGGTGCGTGAGCAATATGCGCAAGGCTTGGTGGGTCGCCCTGAACTGCTGGCCTCAGAATCTGCGGCATATCACGGCGAAGGTACCTGTACATTCTACGGCACAGCGAACAGCAACCAGATGTTGCTGGAGGCGATGGGTTTACACGTGCCTGGCGCGGCTTTTATCCATCCCTCGGATGATATGCGTGAAATGCTCACCCGCGAGGCTGTCAGAACGATTATCAAGAATGCACAGAAAGACAGTTTCACTCCCATCGGGCGCTTGGTAGACGAGCACGTGATTGTCAATGCAATGGTGGCTTTGTTAGCAACCGGCGGCTCCACCAACCACCTCATCCATTGGGTGGCGGTTGCGCGCGCCGCCGGTATTATCATTGACTGGACGGATTTCTATCATCTGGCCAGGACAACGCCATTATTGGCAAGTGTTTACCCGAATGGCAAGGCCGATGTGAACGAGTTCCAGGCCGCAGGCGGTCCCGGTTTTGTGATTCGTGAGCTGATCGAATCCGGCTGCATGTATCCTGATGTATTTACCGTATCTGGCAAAGGGTTGCGCGAGTACGGCAAAAAACCGGAAGTGGAGAAAGACCATCTGGTATGGCGCGATTATCCCGCAGAAAGTCTGGATGAGACCATCGTGCGTACGGCCGCACATCCGTTTAATGAATCGGGTGGCTTGCGTTTGCTAAAAGGCAACTTGGGGCGCAGCGTCATCAAGATTTCCGCTGTTCCAGAGGATCGTCATATTATTGAAGCGCCGGCAATCGTGTTTGACGCACAGGAAGAATTGTTGGCCGCGTTTGACCGTGGCGAACTGGAGCGTGATTTCGTCGCTGTTGTGCGCTTTCAGGGACCTAAAGCGAATGGTATGCCGGAACTACATAAATTGACTCCGCCAATGGCTGTGTTGCAGAACAAGGGTTTTAGAGTGGCGATCGTGACTGATGGCCGCATGAGTGGTGCATCAGGCAAGATCCCGGCTGCGATTCATTTGACGCCAGAAGCTTCTGCAGGTGGCGCGATTGCCAAGATTCGTACCGGAGATATGGTGCGCTTGAATGCCGCTGTAGGGCAACTGAACGTACTGGTAGATGAAGATACTTGGGCAGAGCGTGATGTGGAAGAACTGTCCGATGCTAAACGTAATCATAATGCGCATGGATTGGGTCGTGAGTTATTTGGCGGCATGCGGAGAAATGTGACTTCGGCTGAAGAAGGTGCGATTACCTGGCTCTAAACGTAGTTTTAAGCTGGCGTTTTGGTGCTGTGCTTTATTACGCTTTAACGTGTTAGGACAGTTTGCTGCTTTGAGCAAAGCGAAGATTCAGTAAAATAGACATTTTTTAATTAAGTAGAAAATTTTAGATATGAACACACTAGACTTAGCAAACCATGGCCCGGTTATTCCGGTGATTGTGATTAACCGCGTGGAAGATGCCGTCCCAATGGCAGAAGCCTTGTTGGAAGGCGGTATCAAAGTGCTGGAAGTGACGTTGCGCACTTCCTGCGCGTTGGCAGGGATGGAGCAAATCGCCAAGCATGTGCCGGATGCGATTTTAGGTTCAGGCACCGTGCGTAACCTTAAGGATGCACAGGCTTCCAAAGATGTCGGCTGCCAATTTGCAGTTAGTCCGGGTTATACCAGCGAGTTGGGTCAGTTTTCACGCAAGATTGGTTTGCCTTTATTGCCAGGCGTGTCCACCGGTTCTGAAATCATGATGGCGAATGCAGATGATTACTACTTCCTGAAACTATTCCCGGCGGTAGCTGTGGGCGGCATTAATTTGCTGAAAGGCTTTGCGGGGCCGTTCGGGGATGTGAAATTCTGCCCGACAGGCGGTGTCACCGTGGAAAGCGCGCCGCAATTCTTGGCTTTGCCTAATGTCGTCGTATGTGGCGGCACTTGGCTTACCCCAGCTGACGCTGTTGCCCGCGGTGATTGGGCGCACATTACCAAGCTGGCGAAAGAAGCCAGCGCGATTACTGCAGCTAAATAGTTGTCAGCAGTTATAATCAAGGCTTGGATATTCCAGGCCTTTTTTATTGGGATTTCAGGGTGATGGATTTAAGCAAATACAAAACGATTGTGTTCGATTGCGATGGTGTAGTGTTGGATAGCAACAAGACCAAAGTGCGTGCCTATTACGAGGTAGCCAAGCGCAACGGTGGTACAGATGAACAGGCTCAGGCGCTGGCAGACCATCATGTGCGCAAGGGAAGCTTTCCGCGGAACGGCAAGATCGCTTGGTATTTTGAAGAAATCCTAAAACAACCCGCTACGCCGAAAGCGATGCAACCCTATCTAGATACGTTCGAGATCGTATTAGATAAGGCCTTGATGGAATGTGAAGTGGCGCCTGGCTTGATGGAACTGAAAACTAGGACACCGCAAGCAAGATGGATGCTACTTTCCGGGGGTGACCAAAAGGAACTACGCACGATTTTTGCGCGCCGCAATCTAGCAGACTTGTTTGAAGCTGGTATTTTTGGCGGACCGGATATTAAAGAAACTGTGTTGGCGCGTGAAAAAGAGAACGGCAACATCCAGATGCCAGCCTTATTTGTAGGGGATAGCAAATACGATTATCAAGCAGCTACAGGAGCGGGCCTGGGTTTTGTGTTTTTGACCGATTGGACTGAGGTGACGGATTGGCAGGATTTTTGTCAGCAGAATGATATTCAGACCTTGCCTAATTTGGCCTCATTGATAGCATGAATACGCAGACCATTTCGATGAGTGAGCTGGCGAACCGCTTGCTAACTGGGGTAGTGCTTGAGCGGGATGAAAGGGGTATCAAGGTAAGTCTGTTACCAAACGGCAATATACTCAAAGTGTTTCGGCTGCGTCGCAGGTTATCCAGCGCGTTTTTCTTTTCTTATGCCAAGCGATTCATTCGTAACGCTAATCGTTTACGACAGCGACATATTCCAACGGTGATACCACTACATTTTTACCAAGTAGAAAAGGCAAATGATACTGCGGTAGAGTATGTGCCACTCGCAGGAACGACAATTAGAAAATTGTTGCAAGAAGGGAATATAACCGAGCAACAGTTGACGAAATTAGGCGAATTTATTGCAGATTTGCACGCAAAAGGTATTTATTTCCGTTCGTTGCACTTTGGTAATATTATCGCGATGCCAAATGGCGAGATGGGGCTGATAGATGTGGCGGATATGCGAATTTATCCCTGGCGCTTGCATTTCCATACTTGCGTGAGAAATTTTAAACGTATTAGCAAATATACGGAAGATATGTTCCGTATGAGCAGGAAGCAGCGAGCGCTAGTTGTGGATGCATATATTAAAGCAATGAAGATAAGCGCCGAGCAACATGTTGTCTTGCTTGAGCTAATTGGCGCTGTTGGTGCCGAGTGATGATTTTTTATCTTGAGAAAAGACCTCAAACAATAAGGACTTTAGTTTGTTTGATACAGGAATAATATCATATATATCGCGTGCTTTAGCTTGTCCCGCTAATCCAAATGTATCTAGAGACTGCATGTTTGAAGTGGCTTTTTCTATAGCTTCACCCCAGTTTTCACCGGTAACAACATAACCGTTAACCCCGTGCACTACAAATTCGCGGTTTACCCCAGTATCAGATGTGATGACAGGCAAGCCGGCGGCCATATATTGTAATACTTTTAATCCGCATTTACCTTTTGTCCAGTCATCTTCTGGAAGTGGTGCGAGACCAATGTGACAATCCACAAGGTTTTGCGCTTCTGTTTGTGCCTGCCATTTAATGTTGTGGATAATCAAATTTTTCGCCTCAAGTTTGAAGTCTGCAATAATTTTGAGTTCTAGCGAAGGGATTTTGCAAGCAAGCTGGTCGATACAAGGAAGAATTGCCTCAATATATTTTTTGGTCGATTTGCTGCCAATCCAGACCAAGGTGATTCGAGTTGAGTCTTTATGGCTGGTTAGTTTGTATTTGTTGGTATCCACAGATGTAGGTATAACGCTCACCTTTGGATTGAATTGCCGGGCAGTATTTGCCAAGTATGAATTACCAGCGAATATATAATCACTTGCCGCCACAGTTTGCTTGAATCTTGCCATGCGAGTGGCCGAAAAACTGCCGTCAGTGTTGCAAAAGATAGCGTCATCAAAATCGAAGATTATTTTCTTGCAAAAAAAACGTAGTAGCCAAAAAATTGGCAAAGGGAAAGTTTTGCGTAGTAGCACGACAACATCCATTTGCCGCGCAAGGAACAATCCAGTAATGAAAGCTATAAAGCCACCAGAGATTCTGTGATGGCTTGGTTGCCAACCTCCCTCTTGCAGTATGGGGAAATATTGCAAGGCGCGATAGCGGGTAGATGAGGCGTTGTCTCCTTTGGAAAGAAATAAAATCTTTTTTGCCATATTATTTGCTAGCGTTTTCTGAGTTGTAGATTGATTTCATCTCCTTGTTTTCTATGTTGTGCCCAAAGCACATAGAATTTAGCAAGCCATCGTCTCCATTTAATACGCTTTGATGGGGTACCGGTGTTCTTAAGCGCATAGTCAATGCTATTCAAGAAGATTTTGGGTGTGGATCGTGTATATATTGAATCAATAAAAAAGCCATGATTTTCGGCGAGTACTTTGAGATTTTTTTCACTAAATAAGAATAGATGTCTTGGTACATCGTTTGCGTACCAGTTGATGCTAAGCAACGACCTGCCAAGCGCATTACTGTTAGGCGTTTTTATCAGAAAAAGACCGTCGGGTTTTAATATTCTGGCAGCTTCAGCAAAGAATCTAACCGGGTCTGGAAGGTGCTCGATCACATGGCTAGAGGGTGTAAATAATTTTGTGTAAACGTCATTTTGCAGGAAACTGCACTTTTAAGAAAGGTCTTATAAATGACGACACCACAAACCAAAGCATTAAAAGCATTACCTAACGACTTAATCGACGAA
>Ga0233425_10002488_pt1 | contig 36094 bp, 30 predicted proteins | sample Watercolumn_Towu_2_FD_181712 | JGI IMG/M metagenome (GOLD analysis project Ga0233425, IMG submission 181712) | Freshwater microbial communities from Lake Towuti, South Sulawesi, Indonesia - Watercolumn_Towuti2014_140_MG | ecosystem: Environmental > Aquatic > Freshwater > Lake | place...
CGAGCATGATCTCCTTGGAGAAGACCTTGCTGCCTTCGAGGCGGGCGGCAGCGGCGCACGGCCCGAACACGCGCAGTCCGGCGGCGGCGAACTGGTCCGCGATGCCCGCGCAGAGCGGCGCCTCGGGGCCGACGACCGTCAGGTCGGGCCTTTCCGCCCGCGCCCAGGCCAGCAGGCCGGGCGCGTCCTCGGCGGCGACCGGCACGCTGGCGGCGAGCGCGGCGGTGCCGGCGTTGCCGGGCGCGCAGAAGAGCTGCGGCCGGCGGCGGTCCTGCGACAGCTTCCAGACCAGCGCGTGTTCGCGGCCCCCGCCGCCGATGACCAGTACCTTCATCACGGCGCCGAGTTTACGCATTGCCCGCGCGGGGCGCAAGCACCGGCGAATCTCAGCTCCGTTCCGGCCGCAGCACGGTCACGACGGTGCGCAGCAGGATGCGCAGGTCGAGGGCGGGCGACCGGTTGCACAGGTACCAGATGTCGAGGCAGCACATCTCGTCGAACGAGAGCGCGTTGCGGCCGGACACCTGCCACAGGCCGGTCAGGCCGGGAGGACCGCCCAGGCGGCCGCTGTGCCACGGCTGGCCGTAGTGGCGGCTGTCGGCGGCCGGCAGCGGCCGCGGCCCGACCAGCCGCATCTCGCCGCGCACGACATGCAGGAGCTGCGGCAGTTCGTCCAGGCCGTGCCGCCGCAGCCAGCGTCCGACGCGCGTGGCGCGCGGATCGTCGTCGAGCTTGAACAGGCGGCCGAAAGGGATCCGGCGCTGCAGGGTCCGCTGCTGCGCCTCCGCGGCGGGCCGCATGGTGCGCAGCTTGAGCATGCGGAACGGCCGGCCGCCGGCGCCGAACCGTTCCTGCACGAAGAACGCGGGTCCGCCGTCCTCCAGCCGCACGACCAGCGCCAGCAGCGCGAGCAGCGGCGCGCACATCGCCAGCAGCAGTGCGGCGAAAAGGCGCTCGGGGAGCGGTGTCCGGTGTCCGGACTCCGGGTTTCTGGGTGGAAACGCCACCGTCCGCATCCCCCCGACGAAGACGGTCGGCACGCGGCCGCGGCGGACGAGAACGGGCAGGGCCGCCGCCGCGACCAGAACGTCCACCCGCCACGCGGCGGCAGCGGCGACCAGCGCCATGATGCCGTGAAGCGGCTGGCGGCCGTCGAGCAGCGCCACGGCCGCGGCGCCGTGCTCGCGCACCGCCGCCGCGAGGCGCTCCAGATGCGCGCCGTTGCGGAAGTCGAACGGACCGTCCAGCGCGACATCCGCCGCGCCGGCTTTCCGCAGGATGAGGCTCGCCGTGTGTTCGTCCGGCATACCGACTCCGGCCTTGCGCGGTTGCAGGCAGTTTGCCATATTTAGTCGTTTGCGCAAAGCGGTATGCAACGCCAGAGAGCAACGAGGAAGTGCCGTCCATGAGCAAGCAGCCCGTCGCCAACGTCCGCAACTTCGCGATCCTGGGTCACAGCGGAAGCGGCAAGACGACCCTGGTCGACGCGCTGGCCTTCAAACTCGGCCTGAACGACCGCCTGGGCTCCGTGGATGCCGGATCGAGCGTCTCCGACTACACCGACGAGGAGAAGGCGCGCAAGATCTCGATCTTCGCCAGCCCCTTCACGGCCGACTACAAGGCCGGATCGGGCGCGACCTTCCGGCTGGTGTTCACCGACACGCCGGGCTACATGGATTTCTACGGCCAGGTGCTGGGCGCGCTGCGCGCCAGCGATGCCGCCGTGATCACGGTCGATGCCGTCGGCGGCGTGCAGGTCGGCACGCGCCGCGCCTGGCACGCCTGCGCGGCCGGCGGCGTGGCGACGCGCGCGTTCGTGGTGACCGGCCTCGACAAGGAAAACGCCAGCTTCGAGAGGACGCTGGCCGCAATCCGCGAGGCGTTCGGCAACGGCTGCGTGCCGGTGGTCGCGCCGGCGGGCGGCAAGATGGTGGACATCCTGGCGGCCAACGACCTCGACCCGGCGCTCCAGGAGATCAAGGGCCAGCTCGTCGAGGCCGCGGCCGAGACCAACGACGCGCTGATCGAGAAGTACCTGGGCGGCGAGGCGCTTTCGGCCGACGAGATCGCGGCGGGCCTCGTGCAGGCCGTGGCAACCGGCAAGCTGTTCCCCGTGTTCGCCGTCAGCGCGCCGAAGGACGGCGGCATCCGGGAGTTCCTGGACGGCGTCTGCCGCCTGCTGCCGCCGCCGGGCGCGCGCCCCTACGCGGATGCGGCCGGCAAGGCCGTTGCGGCCGACCCGAACGCGCCGTTCGTGGGGCAGGTGTGGCGGACGGCGATCGACACCTTCGTCGGCCAGCTCAGCTTCGTGCGCGTCATCGCCGGCACGCTGGCCAAGGGCGAGCTGCACAACGCCTCGACCGGCGGCAAGGAGTCGGCCGGCGCGCTGATCACCACGGTCGGCAAGAAGCAGAACGCCGTGGACCAGGCCGGCCCGGGCGAGATCGTGGCCATCCCCAAGCTCAAGGCCACCAAGACGGGCCACACGCTCACCGCGCCCGGCCAGACGGTGCAGATTCCGCCGATCGTCTTCCCCAACCCGGTGATGTACATGGCCGTCACCGCCAAGACGCAGGCCGACGAGGACAAGATGGGCACGGCCATCCACCGCCTGTGCGACCAGGATCCCACGCTGCTGGTCGAGAAGAACGCCGAGACCAAGGAGGTCGTGCTCAAGGGCCTGGGCGACGTGCACATCGACGTGGCCGTCAAGCTGATGAAGCAGAGCAACGTCAACGTCGACCTCAGCACGCCCAAGGTGCCGTACCGCGAGACGGTCACCGCGCTCGGCGACGGCCACTACAAGCACAAGAAGCAGACCGGCGGCCGCGGCCAGTACGGCGAGGTCTACCTGCGCGTGGACCCGCTGCGGCCCGGCGAGGAGGAGTGGTTCCTCGACGAGATCGTCGGCGGCACGATCCCCAACAACTTCAAGCCGGCGGTGCAGAAGGGCGTCGTGGACGGCATGCTGGCCGGCTCCGTGGCCGGCTACCCCGTGCAGGGCGTCAAGGTGCACATGTACGACGGCTCGTACCATGACGTGGACTCGTCCGAAATCGCCTTCAAGATCGCGGCCCGGACCGCCTTCCGCGACGCCATGTCCAAGGCCCGCCCGGTGCTGCTGGAGCCGATCATGACCGTGAAGGTCACGATCCCCGAGCAGTTCATGGGCACGATCAACGGCGACCTCACGCACCGCCGCGGGCGCGTGCTGGGCCTGGAGCCGGACGGCGTCATGCAGGTGATCACGGCCGAGGCGCCGCTGGCGGAGATGTTCAAGTACGCCGCCGAGCTGCGCTCGATGACCGGCGGCCAGGGCTCGTTCGACATGGCGTTCACGCGCTACGACGTCGTGCCCGCCAACGTCGCCCAGAAGGTGATCGCCGAGGCGGCCAAGAACCGCAAGGCCGAGACCGAGGAATGAAGCTCGAACGCCGCTTCCGGGAGTTCCTGCCCGAGTCGCGCCGCGTGGTCGTGAAGATCGGCACGCGCGTGATCGCGCAGCCCAGCGGCCGGCCGGACACGCGCCGGCTGCGCGCGCTGGTCTCGCAGGTGGCCGGACTGCGGCGCAAGGGCTACGAGATGCTGGTCGTCACCTCCGGCGCGGTCGGCGCCGGCATGGAGGCGCTCGGCATCCGCAGCCGCCCCACGGCCGTGCCCGACCTGCAGATGTGCGCCGCGGTCGGCCAGGCGCGGCTGATGGCGCGGTACGAGGCGTTCTTCGCGGCCGAGAAGCTGAAGGTCGGCCAGGTGCTGCTCACGCACGGCGACTTCCTGCACCGCGTGCGCTTCGCCAACGCGCGCCGCACGATGGAGCACCTGCTGCGCGCCGGCGTGGTGCCGATCATCAACGAGAACGACGTGGTGGCCGACGAGGAGCTCAAGGCCGATCTGTCGCTCGGCGACAACGACTACCTCGCCGCGCTGGTGGCCCAGCACTTCCACGCAGACCTTCTCGTCATCCTGAGCACGGTGGCCGGCCTTCTTGAGCCGACGTCGCAGGGTTCGATGCGTCGTGTTTCTCACGTCGACTACGTCGGGGCCGACATCTTCAGGTTGGTCAACCCCGGCAAGAGCGCCCTCTCCAAGGGCGGCATGGACTCGAAATTGCGGGCCGCACAGATGGTCAGCCGGGCAGGCTGTGCCGTAGTTGTGGCCAATGGGCGACAAAACGATGTCCTGTCTTCCGTGTTGTCAGGTCTGGACATCGGCACCTGCATCGCACCCTATCGTTTCCTTCCGCGTGTGGCTTCTTCTTCGGCATCCGGGACTCGAAGAGGTCACCGTGTCTTCCGTCCGATGACCGTTCGCAACTACATTGACGCCACGGAATGGCGAGGACGGAAGACGAGACGCTTGGTGCGTGTCCTGGATGGGGCCGCAAAGGAGTCTGCGCCGTGATTGACGATTCCAGGGAGTACCTCCTGAAGTGCGCCATGAAGGCGTTACGGGATGCCGGTGTTGACGATCCGGAGGTGGATCTCTTCGATGCCGTCCTCCGGAACGACCTTCCGCTCCTGAAGTCTGCCTTGAGGCGTGGGGCGGACCCGAACGTAAGAGACGCAAGAGTCATCAGGCGGCACTTCAAGAGACTGACGACTCCTCCTGTTTCTGAGGATCTGGCGCTTGCGGCGGTAAGGCTGATGGGTGCGTCCAGACGGTAGGCATGGAACGGAAGAGTCTTACAGCGGGAAACTTTCCTTCCGCGAAGAGGGGTTCTTCGTCGTATACTGAGGGCATGAACTGGTTAGAGCATATAACCGTCGATCCTGCCGTCTGCCATGGCAAGGCGTGCATTAAGGGCACGCGCGTCATGGTGTCGGTCATACTCGACAACCTGGCCGCGGGTGCGTCGCAGGAAGAGATCAGACGGGATTACCCGTCGGTATCGGACGAAGCCATTCACGCGGCCATCGCATATGCCGCCGAACTCTCCCACGAACGCGTGCTGGCCGTCCCTGCCTGAGGATTGCCGTGGAGTTCAAGGTTGACGAGAATCTGCCGGCTGAGACCTGCCAGGTTCTTCGGCAGGCCGGGCATGATGCGGTATCTGTCGGCGATCAGAGGCTTGGCGGCCGTCCGGACTGCGAAGTTGCGGATGTGTGCAGACGCGAACTCAGGATTCTGGTCACGCTGGACACCGATTTCGGGAACATTCTCGCCTATCCGCCGCGCGAGTACCCTGGAATTGTCGTCATTCGAACGGCGGACCAGGCGAAGACCGCTGTACTGCGTTTCATCCGTCTTCTGGTTGTCGCCCTCGAATCGGAATCCCCGCGGGGAGTTCTTTGGATCGTGGAGTCAAACCGCATCCGCGTTCGCGGCCCGGGGGAAGCCTGGTGATGGCCGATCGAACGCTCTGCGACCAAGGGCCGGGGCCGGCACGCTGATCCCGAGCAGCCCGTTGTAGCCGTCATTCTTCCAGCCGCCGCTGGCGGCGCATGTTCTCCGCCGCCAGATCCCAGTCGGTCGCGCAGTCCTTGCGGTTCCACTGGGTCCAGAAATCGATCGTCGTGCTGATCGGCTTCTCGGTGGGAGGCTGGACGCGGACGCGGCTGGGAAGCAGCACGGCGTCGCCCACGGCCAGGGCCTCGCCGGTGCCCAGCACGGGGAGCGTCTCCAGCAGGGACCCCAGCGTGTCCGGCATCATCCGCTGGATCACGCCCTGGTCCTGGGCGTTGGCCAGGCGCATGGCCAGCACGTTGTTGCACTGGCTCAGGATCGCCGCGTCCACGTCCGCCGGCCGCTGGCTGACGACCACCAGCGACACGCCGTACTTGCGCCCTTCCTTCGCGATCTTGCGGAAGTTGGCGAGCGTGCGCTCTTCGTTCGCGCCCACGCACCGCTGGGGCAGGTACAGGTGCGCCTCCTCGCAGACCAGCGCCACCGGGTGCCGCCGCGTCCGCGGCGTCCAGAACTGCAGGTAGTAGACCAGACGGGCGACGATCCCCAGCATGATCGGCAGCATGTCGGCCGGCACCTCCGAGAAGTCGATGATGCGCACCTGCGAGCGCGGCGTCCGGTAGTCGAGCAACTGGCGGGCGAGCAGCGGGAAGGCCTCGTACGTCTGCAGCGAGTCCGGCGTCTGGAAGAGGAACCCGTAGCGGCGGTCGCCGCGGCGCGTCTGCATGCGCACCAGCAGGCGGCTGAACATGCCGTGGAACTCGCCGGGCTTGGAGCCGCGGTAGTCCTGCACCACCTTGGTGTTCAGCGCCTCGAGGCGGGTGCGCACGGCTTCCAGCGGAAACGGCACGGGGCTGTCCACCGTGAACGCCTTGAGCGCGTCCTCCTTGCGGCACTGCTGCAGGAAGTCGCGCTTGGCCTGCGCGATCTCCCGCTGCAGCACCAGGGTCTGGTCGTGCGCCGTGGCCTCGGAGGCGTCCACGAACGTGGCCGCCAGTTCCTCGGACGTCATCAGCCAGTGCGGCAGGTACAGCAGGTCGGGATCGTCGGACTGCAGATCGTCCGGGCCGGGAACGCGCAACTGGCGGGCGTAGCCCAGCCGCGAGTACTCGCCGTGCAGGTCGAAGACCACCACGCTGGCCGACGGCAGCCGCGCCGCGCGCTCGAGCAGCGCGCAGACGGTCCAGGACTTGCCCGAGCCGGTGCTGCCCAGCAGCGCCGCGTGGCGCTGGAAGAACTTGTCGCCGTCGAGATACGCCGTGGCCTCGTCGTCCAGCACGTACTGCCCCAGCACCAGCGCGGCCGGTCCCTCGCTCGACTGCACCAGCAGGCGCATGAAGGCCTTGAGCGCGTCGCCGCGCAGGGCAAAGCCCGGCGCCCGCATCGCCGGCGTGGCGGACAGCGAACGCGAGAAGCCGTGCGCCGGGCCGGCCGGAACGCCATTCGGCCGGACGGAACCGACGAGCGACACGGCGGCGCTGTTGGGCTGGCCGCAGGCGATCCGGTCGACGAGTCCCACCGCCCACTGCCCGCCGCCGGCCATGGGAAACACGAGCAACTGGCCGACGCCGATGCGGTTCAGGCAGGCGTCCGGAACGTCCACCGTGATCTGCTGCTGGCCGCCGCCCATGATCGTGCCGACATGCTGGGCATCGTTCGCCGGAGCAGCGAGATCGAAAGCGAAAAACGGCATGACATCCCCTCCGTGCGCGCGGCGCGGCGTCGGATCGTCACCTTGCCGGACTCGCCCGCCGGAGTCAAGGACCAATCGGCCGCGCGCCGGGCCGCGGCGCCGTTCGCGCCCCGGCACCGCTTGACAGCCGCCAACGGCCGCGCCAGACTGCGCGACATGGACCTGCACGACACCATCCGCCTCCTCGGCGACCGGGCGCTCGCCGCCAGCCGGCGCCTGGCCGGCCTGGCCGGCCGCCGCAAGAATGCCATCCTCGAAGCCATGGCGCAGGAGATCGCCGCCCGGCGTCCCGCACTGCAGGAGGCCAACCGACAGGACGTGGCCGACGCCCGGGCCGCCGGCCTGGCCGCCGCCATCGTGGACCGCCTGACGCTCACCGACGGCCGCCTCGACGCCATGATCAAGGGCATCCGCGAGGTGGCCGCCCTGCCCGATCCGGTCGGCAAACGCCTCTCGAAGCGCGTGCGCGCCGACGGCCTCGCGATCGAGAAGCGGCGCGTGCCCATCGGCGTCGTCGCCATCATCTACGAGTCGCGACCCAACGTCACCGCCGACGCCGCCGTGCTCTGCATCAAGAGCGGCAACGCCGTCATCCTGCGCGGCGGCAAGGAGGCGCTGCGCTCGAACCTGGCCGTCGCCGCGGCCCTCGAGGCCGGCGGCCGCAAGGCCGGGCTGCCCGAACACGCCGTGCAGATCGTGGCGACAACCGACCGCGACGCCGTGCGCGAGCTGGTGCAGATGGACGACCGCGTGGACGTGGTCATCCCCCGCGGCGGCGAGTCGCTCATCCGCGCCGTGGTCGAACAGTCGCGCGTGCCCGTGCTCAAGCACTACAAGGGCGTCTGCCACGTCTACGTGGACGCCGCCGCCGACCTGGACCAGGCACTGGCAATCGCCGAGAATGCCAAGTGCCAGCGGCCCGGCACCTGCAACGCCGCCGAAACGCTGCTCGTGCACGCGGACGTCGCGCCGGTGTTCCTGCCCCGCTTCGCCGAGGCCGCCGCGCGCTGCCGGCTCGAGGTGCGCGGCGACGAGGCCAGCCGCCGCCTCGTGCCCGGCTGGAAAGCCGCCACGGAGGAAGACTGGTCCGCCGAATACCTGGACCTGATCCTGGCCGTTCGCGTCGTGAAGGACCTGCGCGCCGCGATCGACCACATCAACAAGTACGGCTCGCGCCACTCGGACGCGATCGTCACGGCCGACGAACGCAGCGCGCGCAAGTTCCTGAAGGAGGTGGACTCGGCGGCGGTTTTCGTCAACGCCTCCACGCGCCTGCATGACGGCTACGAGTTCGGCCTGGGCGCCGAAATGGGCATCAGCACCGACAAGCTCCACGCCCGCGGCCCGATGGGACTCGAGGAGCTGACCACCTACAAGTACCTGGTGCGCGGCAGCGGGCATCTGCGGAAGTAGCGGCGTGAGCGTCCTCGTCGAGGAAATGCAGGCCTATTACGCGAAGTTCGCCCTTGCCGACAGACGGCGCATGGCCGATGATGCGGATCATGCAGCGCATCGTGCGCATCGCTTCTGTCGCCAGTCACGGCCGACATGCCCGGGAAGACTGGGCGGCGATGTCTCCCAACGGCCGCGTCGCTTTGCTGGAACGCATGCGGACGTCCGGGTTAGCCGGCAGCGATCGTGGTTTGCGTTCGATCGTTCGTGTGCGCAGGTTGGATCGTCGTGTCTGTCGTCTCCCGTGATGTCCGCGACCTGTTGCGGCTCTTCCGCAAGCACGGCGTCGAGTTCGCTGTCTGCGGCGGACATGCCGTGGCGTTTCATGGTTACACGCGATTGACCATGGACGTCGACATCCTGGTTGCACCGAGTCGTGCGAACGCTGCGCGTGTCATGCGGAGCCTGAGGGACTTCGGTTTTGGCGCCGCCGGCATACCTGAGACGGCCTTCTGCCAGACGGGCACGGCGGTGACGCTTGGCGCGCAACCCAATCAGGTCGATCTCCTGACCTCCATGAGCCGCACGCCCACGCGGGAGGTCTTGTCCCGCGCGGTTGCCGGCCGTCTGGCCGGCGTGCCGGTCCGGTTCGTGGCGCTGTCCGATCTCGTGCGGGCCAAGCGGCAGGCCGGGCGAAGGAAGGACCTGGCCGACATCGAGGGCCTGCGCCGCCCGCACAGGTCGACCCGAAGCCGGAAGCGGGCGTCGTCGTAACCACCCACGGCCGTCCCGCGTTATCCGCCGCCGGCGTCGAGGCAGATGACCGCGCCGGCGCCGGTGCGCAGGTAGAGCCGGCCGGCGGCGAGCGCCGCCGGCACGGAGCACTTCTCCCGCGGCCAGACCGTGGCGCGTGCCAGTTCCGTATAGGCCTCGGGCGAGGCGGCGGCAACGACGAGCGCGCCGCTGACAAGCGTCAGCACCAGCCGGTCGCCGGCCAGGATCATCTGCCCGCCCATCTGCGGCACGCGCCAGCGCTCGGCGCCGGTCAGCGGATCGAGGCAGACCAGGCCCTGGTCGCGCGGCCAGTCAATGTAGCCGTCGAACCCGTACACGCTGCCGCGATGCGCGATCGGCGGGCTGCACTGCGAGCGCAGGACACGGTTCGACCGGCATGGCGCGCCGGTGCGTGCGTCAACCAGCGCGCAGCCCATGCCGTAGCCGGTGGTGATGAAGACGCGGTCGCCAAGGATCAGCGGGTCGGCCGCGTTCGCGCCGTACTGGGTGGGCCAGCGCAGCGACCAGTTCGTGGCGCCGTCCGCGGCACGGACGGCGAACAGCGCGCGGCCGCCGAAAACGAGCAACTGGCTGCGATCCGCGTCCCGCACGGGCCCGGCATAGCCGGCCATGCCGGCGCCGGTCTGCCAGCGCGTGAAGCCCGCAGCCGCATCGAGTGCGACGCCGGCCGTCCCGACGTTCACAATCACCGTGTCGCCGGCGGCCAGCGGTGCGCCGGAAAAGCCGCACTCGGGAAGCTTGGCCTTCAGGTCGGCGCGCAGGTCGCGTTTCCAGCGCAGTGCTCCCGTGGCGAGATCGAGGACGTGCACCTGTCCGTCGCGGCTGAGCGTGCAGACCCGGCCGTCCGCGATCGTCGGCGCGGCGTGCGGACCGTCGTAGGCGCCGTTGCCCGGCTCGCCCGGGCAGCGCGCGATCGCCGGGTAGTCGAACGTCCATCGCCGTGCGCCGGTGGCGGCGTCCAGGCACCAGACGCTGTCGAGCCCGTTCGTGTGGCCGAGCGTGACGGCGCAGCCGCCGGCGACGGAGACGGGCGCGTGGCCGGCGCCGACCTGCGCGCGCCACAGTTCGCGCGGCCGGCCGCCCGGCCAGTTGGTCGCCACGGTTGCGGCCGTGGTGCCGTCGCGATTCGGCCCGCGCCACTGCGGCCAGTCGGCCTCGCCGGAGGCCATCGCCGAAGGCGGATCGGCGGCGCACGTAGCCGGCACGGCGAACAACCCTCCGACCGCGCACAGCGTGGCAAGGAACATGGTCCTGCCTGTCACGACGCGCCCCAGAACGTCTGGCCGCAGGGGTGCCGGGTGTCGTCCCACTCGTCGCGCAGGCGCAGCAGGCGGCGGCGCAGATCCGCCAGCGTACCGGCACAGGCGGGATCGCCGGCAAGATTGTGCGTCTCCCACGGGTCCTGCCGCAGATCGAAGAGCTGCGTGGCGGTCACGCCGCGGCAGCGGTACTCGATCAGCTTGTGGCGCTCGTCGCGGCAGCCGCGGAGCGTGTTCTCCATGGCGAGGTAGAGCTCCGTGCGGACGCGGCGCGCAGGATCGGCCAGCGCGGGCGCAAAACTGCGGCCCTCGACCGCGGCGGGTGTCGGCAGGCCGGCCAGGTCGCAGAGCGTGGGGAAGATGTCCAGCAGGTAGACAAGCGCATCGCGGCGCTGGCCGGCGGGCACGCCCGGCCCGGCCAGGATCAGCGGCACGCGGATGCTGTGGTCGTAGAGCTGCTGCTTGCCCATCAGGCCGTGCTGGCCGAGGGCCAGGCCGTTGTCGCCGGCGAAGACGACCAACGTGTTGCCGGCGAGGCCGCGGCGCTCGAGCGCGTCGAGGATGCGGCCGACGCCCGCGTCGAGGTGCGCGATGGTGGCGTAGTACTCGGCGATGTGGCGGCGGACTTCGTCGGGGTCGCGCGGGTGGGCGGCCAGGTTCTCGTCGCGGCCGCGCAGGTGGCCGGTGTCGAACGGATGCTGCGCCTGGAAGTTGGGCGGCAGAGGCATGTCGGCCGGACGGAAGCGGACGAGGTAGGGCTCCGGCGCGGTGCGCGGGTCGTGCGGGGCGAGGAAGGCGACGGAGAGGAAGAAGGGCGCGGCGCCGTCCTGCTGCTCGAGGAAGCGGATGGCGGTGTCGGCCAGCAGGTCGGTCGAGTGGCGGCCGGCGCGGATGCGTTCCCCGTGGCGGAAGGCGACGGTGTTGTTGTGAAACGGGTCGGCGATGTAAGGCAGTTGGGTGGCGTAGCGGCCGGACGGGTCGTAGGAAAAGGCCGGCACGTTCCAGTGGTCGGTCATGCCGCCGAAGAAGATGTCGTCGCCGTCGGCGAAACTGCGGTTGAAGCCGGCCGGACCGTTGTGCCACTTGCCGGTGGCATAGGTGCGGTAGCCGGCGCGGCCCAGCGTCTCGCCGAGCAGGGCGTGGTCGGGCGCGACGGCCTCGCCGCGGCCCTGGATGTGGAAGAGCGTGCGGCCGGTGTGGAGCATGGCGCGCGAGGGCATGCAGATCGCACCGGAGGTCCCGCCCGGGATGTGCGCGTGCGTGAAGAGCGTGCCGCGGCCGGCTAGCCGGTCGAGGTTGGGCGTGGCGAGGATCTCGTGCCCGACGGCGCTCAGCGTGTCGTGCCGCTGGTCGTCGGTGAGGATCAGCAGGACGTTGGGGCGGGCGCACGTTGGCATGCGGACTCCTACTTGCCGACGCACGCGACGGAGCCGTCCACGAGTGCGACGAGCACGCGGCCGCCGCGGCTGGACAGGAAGCGTATCGCAACCGCCCGCGCGCCCGCAACCGCGAGATTCACGCCGTCAAGGCGCGGTTCGTCGAGCACTTCCCGCCAGCCGGTCGAGCAGCGCGTGGCGCCAGCGGTCGAGCTTGGCGGCGTCGTCCACGCCCGCCCAGAAGTCGTTGACCGTGTCGCGGCCGCCGGCCGAGCGGCTGCCGGCCGCCTCCTTGAGAATCGCGTCCAGTTCGGCCAGCGCGGTCTTGTCGCCGGCGAACGTCTTGCGGTAGGTCTCGATGGTGCGGCGGTCGTCCCAGCCCTCGCGCAGGTTGACGAAGTAGGGCGACGGGATGGTGTCGAACGGCGTCTGCCAGCCGTAGATCCAACTGTTGCCGTCCTTCGGGATCTCGAAGCCGTTGCCCCAGTTGTAGGCCCAGCAGAGCGAGCCGCGCGAGTCGAAGGCGGCGAAGAAGAAGCCGAAGGCGAAGCGCGCGTCGCTGGCGCCGCGGCTGAGGCCGCTGTACTGCCAGAAGGTCTTGCGCCTGGCGCGCACCTTGTCGCCCAGCTCGGGGTCCTCGCCGATGGCGTTCGTGCAGAAGACGTCGACGTCGTCCACGAACACAATCCCCTCCTGTTTGCCCGGCCGGTTGTGGTGGATCGAGGCGTAGATGCGCAGTTCGGGCGCGCCCTCCCGGATGGCGGCGCAGCTGTCCTTGAAGTAGGACTTGATCCACGGGCCGGTGCCGATCACGTCCGGGTTCGTGCTGCCGTCCTTGCGGCCGGGGCCCTGGGTCCACTTGGCCGGCTCGTCGAACGGCGTCACGATGATCTCCGGCCACTGCGCGGCGACCATGTGCGCGTGAAGCTGCCGGAAGAACTCGACGTAGTAGGGCCGCACCTCGGGCAGCATCCGGTCGCGTGCTTGCTCGTCCGCCTGCGCCCGGATGAAGGCCTGGTTGTTGCCCTTGCCGATGACGCTGTAGAGCGTGCGCTGGAGCGTCATGGTGCCGGGGAAACCGTAGGGGTTGCCGCCCAGGAACCAGACGGCGCTCTTCATGCCGCGTGCCTTGGCCGCGGCCATCCACTCGTCCAGGTAGGTCCAGTCGATCTGCAGCTTGCCCTCCTTCAGGGTCATCTCGGGCTGCACGCCGAACCACCAGAGGTTGAAGCCGTTCTGGTTCCAGGAGGACTGGAAGGCGATGTCGTGCGCCGGCACCAGGCCGCTGACGCAGCCGCCCATGGCGAGGCCGGCCTCGTCCATGGTCAGCAGGTCCACCGGCAGCACCTCGACCTCGAGCGGCAGCGCCGTCCTGCCGGACGGCGACGTGATGGCGATCTCGCCCTTGTAGATGCCGGGCCTGGAGACGCCGCGCGTCGTGCGCACGTCCACCAGGAACCAGTGGCAGCGGCCGGCGGCGATGTCGGTCTTGTACGCCGGCCACAGGCGCACGGGATAGAGGGATTCGCCGGTGCGGAGCGGCGCGTATTCGGCCGTGCGGCGGGTGATCTCGGCCTGCAGCGTGCCAGCCTGGCCCGTCAGCGGGCCGACCGTGAATTCCACGTCCTTCAGGTCCGCGCCCGCATGCACGCCGAACGTGCCGGGCTGGAACTCGTTCTGGCACATGCGGATCTTCACCGGCTTGCCGATCCACTCCTTCTTCGGCCGGCTCGTCGGCAGCAGCGCATTGGACACCGGCCACGGGAAGGCCGCCACCGGGCCGGCGCCCAGGTCTTCCGGGGCCATGGCCGGCTGGCCCGCGGCGGCGGACGCGCCCGCCGCCTCGGCCGCGACCCAGGCGCGCGTGTTGGCGTTCCACGCCGCCTCGTCGGCCGGCGTCGCCGGCCGGAAGGCGATGGAGGCCACGGGCAGGTCGGCGGAGGCGCGGATGCCCACCGAAGTGTAGTCGCGCTCCTTCGGCAGGCGGATCAGCATGTCCCAACTCACCGGCAGGTCGGCGTTCTTCCACTGTCCGTCGCCGGAGCCGCCGAAGCGGCCGACCTCGCTTGGGTTGCCGTAGGGCGCGAGCCAGCCGGAGGCGAAGAAGACGGCCGGCGACCGGACCGTGTCCTTGTAGCGTACGGTCATGACGACGATCTGGCCTTCGGGCGGCCGCAGACGGCCGGCGTCCCACCACGCCCGGAGCCGCAGCGTGGCCGGCACGCCCTTGTCGCCCTTCTGCGCGGCGCGATACCGGATGTCGCCGTCGGCCTGCACGTCCGACCAGCCCTTCAGGTCGGCCGCCGCAACCTTGTCCAGGCTGATCGCCGGCGGCAGCGCGGCCGCGTCCGCGGCCCGGCCGGCCGGCACCAGAAACCCCGTCGTCAACGCCACGAGAAACCCACCCGCTGCTTTGCGCATCACGTCGTCCCCTTCCCTGTCTGTCCCGCTTCCAGCCGCCCGAGTCGGATCAGTGACTCCAGATCCTCCGCGTCGTCGGGGCGGTGTCCCGCTACCAGCGCGCGCGTGCGCGCCAGCCCGTCGGCGTCCGCGAGCGCCAGCATGCGGCTGATATCGGCCAAGTCCTGAACGCGGCTGGCGACGAGTTTCATGAGCACGAGGAAGGGAAGCCGGACGTACGGATTGCCGTCGGGCGCCATGACGGCGGATGCGACCGCCTCAGCCGCCCACGGCGCATCGAGCGCCAGCAGGTCCAGCGTCGTGCCGTCTGGCGCCGTCCACGTGCTTCCGCCGATCGTGAGCTTGCCGCGCCGCGTGCAGCCGCTCGCGGCCAGCGCCCGCTCGGCCTGGGGCCGGTCGGCGGCCGCCACGAGCACGTCGACGTCCAGCGTCATGCGCGCCGGCATGTACAGCCGCGTGGCCAGGCCGCCCGCGATCGCGAACGGCACGGCGCCCAGCAGCGACCGGACATCGGGCGCGGCGAGGCCCGCCGCGCCTTCGCGCACCTCGAGCGGTCCGCTGCCCGAACCGGGCCTGGCGCGGCGCGCGGCCATGGACAGATACGATGTGCGCTGCCCTGGAGTCATCGGGAGTCCGCATGTCGAATCGTTTGTCAGTATACGCCGCTGCCGTCATCTACCAATGATGCCAGGGGCCGTTGTGATACCGGGGACCGTAATAGAAGTGAACAGCCGGCGGCGGCGCGTAGTAATACGGGTACGGTTCCACGTAGTAGTACGCCCGGGCCGGCGGCGGCTGAGCGTAGAGCCGCGGCGTGCCGATCATGAAGTCAATCACCTTCGGGCTGACGCCCGCGTCGCGCAGGTCGATGATCTGCGCCGTCGAGAGCTGGTAGACCGTCCGCGTCGCGGTGATCTGGTTGACGATCAGGTCGTCGCCGATGCCCGCCCGGCTGAGCGCCTTGATGTCCCCGATGGCCAGCGGCTGGCCCTGCACCACGCGCTGGCGCAGGCTGTCGTCAATGTCCTTGCCCACGAGCGCGCCGGCCAGCGCGCCGATCACGCCGCCGACGACGGCGCCTCCGGCGGAGTCGGTCGCGAGACCGCCGATGACGGCGCCGGTCGCGCCGCCGATCACCGTGCCGCCCATCTGGTTGGGCCCCACGGGCGTCGCGCAACCGGCGAGCCAGACGACACCTGCCACCGCGCAGGAGATCCGTGCAATCGCTTTCATCGTCCGATCCTTCCTTCCCGGCCCGGCCGGGATTCCGCCCGCATGAACGCGCATGCCACGCTTTTATTGTACCTATTGTACCACACTTGACCGGCAGGGAGGGCGGACAAGGCAGACACACCCCGCGGCCTTCGGCCGCGGCTTCAGGCTGGCGCATGCTTCCAGACTTCCCCTGCAGCCGCGGCCGGTGGCCGCGGTTGTCCTCAACGGGGCCGCGCTTCCGCCGGCATCCCCGCCAGGAACCGCTCGGACTCCAGCCGCGTGCGGCCGAGAAACGGCGAGTCCGCGTCATGGGCGGCGTGGCGGGTGTTGGCGGCCGGCCGGTTCGCGTTGGCGTAGCAGTAGACGCAGCCGTGGGGGCAGGTGTCGTAGCGCCCGATGTCCGTGCAACGGGCGCAGCCGCAACCCGGACGCGTGGGGGCGTGCGGCGGCCGCGCCGCCGCCGCTTCCGGATAGAGCCGGCCGATGGTTACGGCGTCCAGGCAGGCGGCCGGCAGCACGGGGCCGCCGACGAGTTCGGGATTGCAGCAGGCATGGAAGGTCATGCCGCGCGACACGGCGATGGCGGCCAGTTCGGCGGCCAGTGCGCGGCGGACCTCCGGGCCGGGTTCGTCCACGCGCAGACCCTGTTGACGCTCGAACGCGGCGAGGTTCCGCGCAACCTTCGGGTACCGCGCGACGAAGCTGACGATGCAGCGCCGCGTCTTCCCCTCCAGGGCGCCGGCGAGGGCGGCAAACCGTTCGCGGTGCCAGCCGGCGGGCGTCCGGTCGGACAGGATGATCGGATCGTATCGCCAGTTCACGTGGTCGGGCGAGAAGAGGGCGGACAACTCGCGCAGGCTGTCGAGCGCGTCCTCGGCCGGCGGCGCGTGGGTCTCGAGTGCGGACGGCAGGCCGGTGATCGTGCCGTTGAGGAAGCAGGGCCAGCCTTCGGCGCGGAGCGTGCGCAGGTGCGGCAGGAAGGGGCGGAAGTTCTTCGACCAGAAGGCGAGGCACCACACGTCCGGCCGGCGCAGGGAGACAAGCAGGCGGCGACCGTTGAACGGATGCTCCCAGCCGGCGAATCCGGCGGCCAGGCGCCGCATGAACCAGTCGCCGTAGAAGGCGGGCACGTCGGTGCGGCGGGAGACGGAGACGAGCCGCGGCGGGGCCGGCGCGCGCTGCCACACGCCATGCGGTGTGAACGCTGCGCTCACGGCACGGAGTCGGCGCCGGTGGCGGCCGGCGCGCGCGCCGACAGCGAGCGGCGGCGCGCCACGTGCAGGATCAGCCGGACGACCAGGAAGCCCAGCAGCAGGATCTGCAGCGAGGGCAGCAGGTGGTGCTTCACTTCGCCGAGGAAAGCCCTGATGGCCTCGCCGACGACATACCCGAGCGAGCCCATGAGCGTCGCCCATGCGGCCGCGCCCAGGGCGTTGAGCGCGGCGAAGCGCAGGCGGCCGATGCCGCTGGCGCCGAGCAGGAGAGGCGTCAGGACCCGGAAGCCGTACGCGAAGCGGAAGCCGAGGGCGATCAGCGTGCGGTGCCGCCGCAGGTGGTCGAACACGCGCTCCGCGCGGGCGTGCATCCGCGGGAACCGGCGCAGCAGCGCCAGCCCCTGCAGGCGGCCGAGGTAGAAGAAGAACTGGTCGAGCGTGAAAGCGGCGGCGAAGGCCGCCGCGATGACGCCGAAGAGGTTCAGCCGGGTCAGCTTGGCGCAGAGGCCGCCGGCGATGAGGGCGATGTCGCCCTCCAGCGCCGTGCCCAGGAAGACGCCCGCGTAGCCGTAGGTCTCGACCAATTCCCGCAGCGCCATGGAACCCCTCGGTCGCGCAACGGCCCGCCCGGCAGGCGGCGGCGCAACGACGGAGGCCAGTATACCGCGCCTGCCGCGGCGCGCCAAGAACGCCCGGCGCTTGTCCTTGCGCCCGCCGGAGGGCCGGCGTACTCTGAACGCCGTCCGGGAATGGCGACCGCCGACACAACGGGAAGCGCGACGGCCGAGCCGGCCGCCTGGCGGCGGCTGTTGCCGTTCGCCGTGCTTTCGCTGCTGTTCCTCGGCCTCGGGCTGCTGCCGGGCGTGCGCGCGCATCTGCGCGCGGATGCGCTGCGCGACGCCGCCCGCGGCCTCGGCCCCTGGACGCCGCTGGCCATCGCCCTGTTCGCGCTGGTGTCGCCCCTGGCCTTCGTGCCGCGCTGGCCCGTGGCGTTCGTCTGCGGCCTGCTGTACGGCGTCGGCTGGGGCAGCGTGCTGGCCAACCTGGCCTCGACCCTCGGCGCCTGGCTGCATTTCCGCCTGGCGCGACGCGCGTTCGGCGCAACGGCGGCGCGGCTGCTGCCGCGCGCGGCACGCTGGCGCGACGCCCTGTCCGACCCGCGGACGGCCTTTACGGCGCTCTTCCTGCTGCGCGCCTTTCCGCTCTCGAATTTCACGGCCACAAACCTGCTGGCCGCCGCGTTGGGCCTGCCCGGCCGCGTCTATCTCGGCGCGACCTTCCTGGGCATGATCCCCTCCACCCTGCTCTACGCCGCGTGGGGCAAGCTGCTCCGCCGTCCGTCGCCCGGCTTTGCCGCGCTGGTCGCGGCGCTGTGCGTCTTCCTCGCCCTCGGCACGCTGCTTGCGCGCCGGCGCCTCGGCCGGTCCCACCGGTCCTTTTGACTTCGCGGGGCGGCGGGTGTATCCTGATCCGCAATCCGGCAGGCGCCGGTCAGGGGACGGACGTCATGAAGCGATCCATGCGCGCGGGCGTTGTGCTGGCGGCAGCGGCGATGCTGCTCGGCGGCTGCGGACAGTGGGCGAGCAGGCGGGCGATGGAAAAGGGCCTGGCGGCGCTGCGCCAGGGCGACTACGCCACCGCCGCGAAGCAGTTCGAGCGGGCGGCGCGGCATGTCGCCGTCGCCGACGCGCCGGCGCTCTACTACAACCTCGGCACGGCCGACTACCACCTCGGCCGGTACGACGAGGCGCGCAAGGCGTTCGAGACGGCGCTCGAACTCGCCCCGGGCGACCGCGACAGCCTGGTCTACCTCGGCCAGATCCGCCTGAAGCGCCAGGAGTGGAGCGAGGCATCGCGCCTGTTCGAGGAGGCCGGCGCCGGCCGGCCGCCGGACGCGCGCCTGCTGGTGTTCCAGGCCGAGGCCGCCGACGGCACCGGCCGCCGCGACGCCGCGCGCGTCCTGCTGATCCGCGCCCTGCAGGCCGACCGCACCTGCGCCCCCGCGCTCTACAACCTCGGCTGCCTCTACCGCGACCGCTACATGCTGCCGTCCGAGGCGATCGACTGTTTCGAGATGTTCGTCCGCACCGCCGACGCGCAGGATCCGCACGCGGAAAAAGCCCGCGCCAGCATCGCGCGGCTGAAGCAGGTGCTGGGCCGCCTGCCGCCGCCGGTGGCGCCCGGGACGAAGCGCGATCCGCACACGGCGCAGAAGCTCGCCGACGAGGGCAACCGCCAGCGGCAGGCGAAGCAGTGGCCGCGGGCGGAGAAGGCCTTCCGCGACGCCCTCGCCGCCGACCCGCTCTGCCACGACGCGCTCTACGGCTGGGCGCAGATGCAGCGCACCCGCGGCGCCGCGGCCGAGGCCTTCCGGCTCCTGCTGCGCGCCGCGTCGGTGGAGCCGCTGCGCCAGACCACGGTGCTCGAGTGCGCCCAGGCCGCGCTGCAGTCCAAGGACTACGCCGATGCCGGCCGCCTGCTGGACCGCGCCATCGCGCTGTGGCCGACGTGCGCGCCGGCCTATGCGGCGCTCGCGCTCGTGCGCCAGGCGGAGGGCCATCTGGCCGAGGCGCGCGTCTACGCCGAACAGTACGTGCGCCTGGCGGCGCCGGGGCCGGATCGCGACCGCTACGAGGCATGGGTCAAGACGCTGCCGCGGTAGCGCGCGGGCGGCCGGAAGAGCCTTTCGGAAGAGACGGCCGGCGCGGCGCGCCGGCCGTCGGGGAGCGCCGATGAGCGCGAGCCTGTTCGCGGACCTCACCGCCGGCGACTGGGTCGACCTCGGGTGCGCCGTCTTCGCTGCGCTGTGCGTGGCGGTCGGCGGATGGCGCGGCCTGTCCGGCGAACTCGCCCTGGGAACGAGCTGGGCCGTCGGCCTGCTGGGCGGCTGGTACGGCTACCGGCCGCTGTACGCGCTCGCCGGCCGCGTGCCGGCGCTGGCGGCGCACCCCGCCTGGGGCCGGGCGGCGGCGGCCGTCGCGGCCGTGCTGCTCGTGTGGATCGTCGCCCGGCTCGTGCGCCTCCTCCTGGGGCGCGCGCTGAAGGGCATCGCGCGGACCGCGCCCGACCACACGCTGGGCGCCCTGTTCGGACTGGCGCGCGCGCTGGTGCTGATCCTGGTCGCCACGGCCGCGCTGCTGCTGACGCCGTGGCCGGCGTTCCGCCGGACGGTCTGCGAACGGTCGCGCGCCGGCCGCGTGATGTGCCCGGTGGCGCGGGACCTGCTCGTCACCGCCAGCACGATGTTCCCTAACTTCCAGTTCGAGCGGGCGCCCGATCCGGGCCAGCCGATCGTCGAGGAGATCGAGGGCGACGCGGCGGTCCGCCGGCGCATGACCCGGCCGCCACCGCCGCCGCCGCGCCGCTGACGCGGAACACCATGGGGCAGCGCGTCACAGACCGCGTGCTGGAGGAGATCCGCAGCCGCACGGACATCGTCGAGCTGGTCAACAGCCGCGTCACGCTGCGCCGCGCCGGCAGCTCCTTCAAGGCGTGCTGCCCGTTCCACAAGGAAAAGACGCCGTCGTTCCACGTCAACCCCGCGCGCCAGTCCTACCACTGCTTCGGCTGCGGCGTGCACGGCGACGCGTTCAAGTTCCTGATGGTCACCGACGGCCTCGGCTTCATGGAGGCCGTGCAGCGCCTGGCCGAGCGCGCGGGCGTCAAGCTGGACCTGGAGACCGACTACGCCGCGGTCGAGCGCGAGCGGCTCCACGCGATCCACGCCGAACTGGCCGCGTTCTACCGGCGCTGCCTGCTGCAGACCGCCGAGGCCGAGGCCGCGCGCGCCTACCTGTCCGGCCGCAAGCTCGGCGACGAGGTCGCCGAGCGCTTCGGCATCGGCTACGCGCCGCGCGGGGCCGACGTGCTGCTGCGCTGGGGCGCCAAGCACGGGTTTGCCGCCGAGGCGCTCGTCGGCGCCGGGCTGCTCGCGCCCTCCAACGACCCCGGGCGTCCCGACGACTACTACGACCGCTTCCGCGGCCGCCTGATGTTCCCGATCGCCGACGCCCAGGGCCGCGTGGTGGCGTTCAGCGGCCGCATCCTCGACCCCAAGGCCCATCCGGCCAAGTACGTCAACAGCCCCGAGACGCCGATCTTCGTCAAGAGCCGCATCCTCTACGCGCTGGACAAGGCGCGCGCCACGATCGTGCGCAGTCCGCGGCGCGAGGCGCTGGTGTGCGAGGGGCAGATTGACGTGATCCGCTGCCACGCGGCGGGCTTCGACACCGCCGTGGCCTCGCAGGGCACGGCCTTCACGCGCGACCACGTCGAGATCCTCAAGCGCTACGCCGACAGCGTGCTGCTGGTGTTCGACGGCGACGCCGCCGGCCGCAAGGCCGCGCTGCGCACCGGCGGCCTGTTTCTCGAGTGCGGCGTGCCGGTGCGCGTGGCCGCGCTGCCGCCGGGCGACGACCCGGACTCGCTGATCCGCGACCGCGGGCCGGACGCCTTCCGGGCGCGCCTGGACGAGGCCGTCTCGCTCACCGCCTTCCAGGTGCGCGTGCTGCGCGAGGAGGAGCGCGATCCGGAGGCGGTGGATGCGGTCAGCCGCGTGTCGCGCGCCGTGGTCGAGTCGCTGGCGCCGTGCCCGAACGCCGTGCTGCGCAGCCATCTCGCGCAGGAGGCCGCGGCGCTGCTGCACCTGCCGCCGGCCGCGGTGGAGGAGGAGCTCGATGCCTGCCGCCGGCGCCTGGCCGCGCGCCCGCCGCCGCGGGCGGAACCGGGAGTGCGGAGTGCCGAAGGCGGACACGCGACGCCCGACACCCGACACCCGACACCCGACACCGGACCACGGCCCCCGGCCCTGTCCGCCGCCGAGCACGACCTGTGCGAACTGCTGATCCACCATGGCGACGACGACGCCGTGGCGGAACTGATCGAGCTCTACCTGCCGCCGGAGAAGCTGGCGCACGCCGAGGCGCGGGCAGTCCACGCGCAGTGGCAGGCGGACCGCAAGGGCCACGTCCGGCCCGGAGGCGCCGCCCACGACTTGCAGGGCGTGGAGACGGCGGCGGGCGACCGGGGCGTGCGGCGGCTGATCGGCCGCGGACACTCCCGCGTCGAGAGCGCGCGCGAGGCCACGCCGCGTGACGCCGTCGCCGAGGTGCTGGGCGCGCTCTGGGCCGGCTGGCTGAAGGCGGAGCGCGCGGCGCTGATGAGCCGCACCGAGTCTGAGGCAGAGCGCCGGCGCCTGGAGATCGTGGTCCGGCTCAAGGCCCTGCGCCAGCCGAAGGACCAGACCAGGTGCCTCGATCCGCAGGAGAAGCAGCTCTGGCAGGAGAAGCTCTTCCAGGCGCTGGCCGTGGAAATGAGCCGCCTCCGCGGCGCAGAGGCGGCAGCGGAGTCTGACAAGCCGGACAGGTCCGGCAAGTCCGACTTGTCCGACTCCGCCGCCCCTGCCGCCGCCCCTACCCCTGCGCCGAAGGCGGAGACGGAGGACTGGCTGGCGGAGGGGCCACCTTGACGTGCAGCGGATAGCGCAGGCGGAGCTGCTGCTCGAGCAGCACTTCGACCCAGTGCGCGCCCGCCGCGCGGAAGTGGACGTTCACGAAGACTTCGACCGTGGTGGCGATCTGGTGCTCGTCCGGCAGGTTGATCGCGATCGGCTGGCCCTCGCAGACCACGGTCGTGCCGTCGGGCGCCAGCACGCGCGAACGCTGCGAGAAGGCGCCGCGGCCGCAGCACCAGCGGTTGACCAGGCAGAGCCGCGGGAAGGCCGTCGGCACCTGCGCGACGATCAGGCCGTCGAAAATGCCGATCAGCATGAACTTGCCGTTGCGCTCCTGCCGCACGTCGTCGCACAGCAGACTGGCTTGAAGGTCAGGAATCATGCGGTTTCTCCTTGAGCCACGCCTGCAGCGCGGCTTCGTCCACGACCTCGGCGCCGGTGTCGGACTGGACGCGGGCCAGGTCAATGCCGAGATCCTGCGCCAGGCGCCGCGCGCGCGGCGTGGCGCGGGTGCGGAATGCGGGATGCGGAGTGCGGAGTGCGGAGTCGTCCGAATGCGGAGTGCGGAGTGCGGAGTGCGGAGTTGGAAAACCGTGGGCGACTCCTTCTGCGCTCCGCATTCCGCGTTCCGCACTCCGCATTCCGCGTTCCGCACTCCGCACTCCGCGTTCCGCACTCCGCACTCCCCCCCCCGCCGCCCGGTAGGCTTCCACACAGGCGCGGTTGGCGGCGTCGGCCTCGGGGTCGTCCTCGCCCGGCTCGCCGAGCAGGGCAAGGATGTAGGCCGAGGGGACGACGCTCTTTTCCGGCGCCAGGATCCGCAGCAGCGTGCCGTCGGCCGGCGATTCGAGCTCGAAGACCGCCTTGTCGGTCGTGATGTCGGCCACGATCTCGCCGGCGCGCACGCGTACGCCCACGGCCTTGCGCCAGGCGGTGATGGTGACGTCCACGATGTTGGCGTCGAGCTGGGGAACGGTCAGGCGGGTGGTCATCGCGATGACCCTCTCAGTGATTCTCCACATCCACTTCCAGCGGAAGAGTCTCGGGAATGGGCGCGGCGGGTGGCGGCAGCGGAACCATGAAGACGGGCGAAAGGTTGCCGACGCGGTCGGCCACGCGCAGCTTGAGCCAGCGGGCGTCGTCCGGCGGCAGCGCGACCCGGGCCGGCCGCAGGCCGGTGCTGGCGCACTTGCCGCCGTTCTGCCAGGCGAGACCGGCCACGCCGCTGAGATCGTAGGCCTGGAAGCGGAGCGCGTCCGCCGCGCCCCACGGCGCGAGGATCGCGCAGCCGCGGATCTGGATGGTGAAGCGGGCCTGCGGGGGGAAGGCCAGGTCGAGCTGCCGCACGGACGGAGCCTTGCGGGTCCCGGCCTCCGCGCGGAGCAGGTCGCGCACGTTGATCAGAACGTCGTTCCACCGGCCCGGCCGCCAGTCCGCGCGGCCGAGGATGAAGCGCTGGCCGTCGGCCGTCGGAAGGTCCCAGACGTACGATGTGCCGTCCTTGGGCTTCACGGCGCCTTCCGGCAGGTTGTGCGGCCGGAGGCGCAGCGCGAAGGGCGCGTTGGTGCCGGCCGGCACCCCCTCGCCCTCGAGCCGCACGCTGAGCGCCAGCCAGGGGAACGCCTCGACGTCCCACGGCCGGTCGAGGGACTGCCGGCCGAGGTACGCGCCGGTGCCGCCGGTGTTGCGGAACGGCACGAACCAGAAGCCGTTCTCCTGCTGCGCCTCGAGGGCCGAGACGTGCTGCGAGGTGTTGAAGAAGTCCTGGAGGCGCTTGAACTGCGGCGACCACGCGAGCAGATTGGTGGTGGCGGCCGGCGGGTTGACGGCCGGCGGCTGCTTGTCGTTGGCGAACGAGAGCCGGATCGGGATCGTGTAAGCCGGCGCCTCGTTGCCGGCGGCGTCGGCGATGCCGTCGACCACGATGGTCAGCGTGTCGCCGTCCTTACGGTCCTTGCGCGCCTTGCGCAGCAGCCAGGGCCAGTCGATCTCGAAGCCGACCTCGGCGCCGGCGTAGTTGAAGGTGCCGTTGTCGCTGCCGAGATCGAGCGGCTTGCCGTCGCAGGTGAAACGCAGGTTGCGGACCACGGGCGGCGCGAAGCCGCCCTGGATGGCGAGGCCGAGGCAGGTGCCGTTGTAGCGGTCGGGCACGTCGCGCAGGGCGTGGGTGACGACCGGCGGCTGGCGGTCGAGCAGGAAGGGCAGGTCGTAGTCGGCCGACCAGGCGCCGGCGGCGTCGCGGGCGCGGGTGACGAAGTGGTGCGCACCCTCGGGCAGGCCGGAGAGGTCGGGCGTGACGGGCTGGAGATTGGTGACGGCGATCCAGCGCGCGGCGGCGCGCTCCGCGTCGTCGCGCGCGCTCCACGGCGCGGGCCCGGGCACGACGGCGTAGCGCACTTCGGCCACGCCGGCGCGGCTGCTGTAGTGCAGGCGCAGGGCGAGCGGCTGGCGGGGCCCGACGGCCGGCCCGGCGGCGATGTCGTCGAACGACATCGCGCTGTACCGGCCGGTCTGGTCGCGGCCGCCGCGCGAGGCGACGCGCAGTTCGCCGGGTGTCACGGCGCATCCCTGGCGGAGAGGGCCGGAACCGGCCGCGCGCAGCGGCATGCCCGCCCAGGTGTGCCAGGCGTTGTCCAGCACGCCGGTCGCGCCCGGGGCGACGGGCACGCCGGTGCCCTCCTCCGAGAACGCGATGTTGCAGCGCGAGGCCGCGAGGCTGACGTGCGCCATCGGATCCGCCTTGTACCGGAACTGCAGCAGCGGCGTGCAGACGGGGTCGTACTCGGGCAGCACGCGTCCGTCGAGGCGGCCGTCGTCGAGACCGCTGTTCTGGAAGCGGATGAAGGTGCCCTGCTGCGGGTCGGTGCAGGCGAGCGCAAAACCGGCGCGTCCGAGGTGGCGCTGCGGATCCACCGGCCGCTGCTCGAAGGTCTGCAGGCCTCCCGCGGGCATCTCGCACTCGACGAGCACGGGCGGCCGTCCGGTGGCGGCCGGCAGCGGCACCGACTGGCGGAACGTGCGGCCGTCGGCGAGTTCCAGCGCGAGCAGGCTGCGGCCGGCGGACGCCGCCTCGCCGCGCGGCAGGAGCGCGATGTAATCGTTGCCTTCCTGCCAGCCCGAGAGCGCCGCGCCGTCCAGCGTCGCGCCGCGCGCCGGCAGGAGCGGGCTCGGCCACGGCAGGACGGATGTCACGCGCAGCGCGTCGGGTATGCGCTCGTCCAGCCGCGCAACCAGCCCGAACTCCGCCTCCGGCCGGACGGCCCAGGCCACCGCGGGCGCGCGGCTGTCGAGCGCCGCCGGCAGGCGGCGCTCGTGCAGGCGGCCGGGCGGCAGCGCGGCGCAGGCCCGGCTGAAGGCGTCCAGTTCCGGCCGCACGGCCGCCGGCCCGTCGAACTCCGGCAGGCCGTTGTAGACCTCGCGGAAGTTGCGGACGGCGTACCAGGCGCCGGGCGGGTTGCCGGCCAGGCCCTGCTGGAGATCGCTCGGCTGCAGGTTGCCGAAGCCGTCTACGACCACCAGCCGCTCGCTCCGCAGCAGCTCGGTGGGCAGCCAGACCTCGACGGCGGTCCAGACGCGGGAACGGTCGTCGGCCGCCGGCGGCGAGGACGGCGGCGGCGCATCGAGGCGTCCGGCGATCCGGCGCGCGCCGCGGGGGTCGTCGCTGCCGCTGATCGCGAACGAGTAGCCCGCGGCGTCCTCGAGCTGCGCGGCCGGCGTGGTCACGCCCGTGGCGCCGACGGTGCCGACGGCCGGCACGCTGCCGGCGGCGCGGCGGCCGGCGCTGAACTCGAAGTTGACGCGCGCCTCCGGATGGCGCGCGATCTCGAAGCGCCAGCCGAGCAGCTTGCCGGCCGGGAGCGGCGGCAGGCGCGGCGCGGCCAGGAAGGAGCCGCCGCCGCCGAGCGCGGTGACGGTCATCTCCGGCCGTCCGCCGGCGTCGCGCCCGAAGCGGATCAGCGGCCGGCTGACCGGATCGGCGTCGGTCCACACCGCCGGATCGAGCCATTCGGCCGGGCGGCCGTTGACGCGCAGGCCCGGCACGGCCGCGGGGGCGTCCGCGGCCGCCGCGGGCGCGGCCACGGTCCAGAAGCGGAACGGCCGCGGCCGGATCGTCTCGGCGGCGATGCGGATGCGCGCGATCATGATCGAGTTGCGGTACGTCCAGAGCCCGAGGCTGCCGGCGGCGAGGGGCGCGGGGTCGCGCCAGGCGAGCACCGGCTCGTTGTCGAAGAAGGCGCTCAGGCGGTCGCCCACGCGGCGGAAGCGCACGCCGTACCAGGCGCCGTGCACGTCGCGGCCGCCCTTGGGCACGAGCGGCTCGTAGCCTTCGCGGCGGCTGCCGTCGCGCACGCGCGGCGCGGTGTAGGCCGTGGAGACGGCGCAGGTGGCGCCGTTGCGGAACAGGCGCGAGTAGAGCTGCGACCAGTCCGGATCCCAGCCGGCGGTGGTGAGGGAGTAGCCGTCGCAGGTGGCGTTGCGGCGGCTGGCGACCGTGAGGTTGAAGTCGCCGGGACGCTCGTACCAGCCCATGCGCGTGCCGGCGTACAGCTCGGCGCAGAAGTCGCCGGCGACCTCGACTTTGGACCACAGGCCGGCAAACCCCTCGCCGTTCTCGCCGTTCATGTGCGACCAGGAGGGTTCGCAGGCGAAGCGGTTGACGATCTCCCAGGTGCCGCCGTTGACGGTCCAGCCGTGGAGCGACTCGTTGAAGAGCGTGTCGAAGACGTTCTCGCGGCGCACGAGGGTCTGGCGCAGGCCGGCGAGATCCATGCCCTCGATGCGCACGCGCCGGCCCTTGGGAAGCGGCGGCAGGTGGCAGCGGCCGAGGATGCCGGCGTCGCACGAGAGCCAGAGCAGGTCGTCCTCGAGGTTGACGGTGTAGAGCCGCAGGCTGCCGACGTTCTCGATCCGTTCCTCGGGCACGTTCGTGACGGCGACGGCGAACACGGCGCCGGTGCCGCCGGCGGGCGTGTAGGCGCAGAGGCGGCCGCCGCGCAGCGCCACGCGGCAGGCGCCGTTGGTGCCGTCCTCCGGGATGGCGAGGTGCAGCACCGAGCCCTCCACCGCGGGCAGCCGCACCTTGACGCGTCCCATCACGTCGCCGCGCAGCCAGGTGAGCCCGTCCGGCATGGTGATCCACTGCCCCTCGGGCGAGGACCAGTTGCGCATGAAGGGGTCGTTCACGTAGGCGGGATTCTTCTCGAAGCGGTCGGCGTAGACCGGCGCGCTGCTGGCGTACAGCGGCAGCGAGAGGCGGATGCGCTCGCGGCCCTCGAGGCGCACGCCGGCGGCGCCGCGCAGGCCGTCCGCGGGCGGACGGTCGAGCACCGCGAGGCGGCCGTTGACGAGGCCGCGCAGTTCGCCGGGACGCAGCGCATCGAGCGTCAGGCGCAGCGGGCCGGGAACGGCAGGACCGAGGTCGGCGGCGTCGAGCACCGTGCGGCCGCCGGGACCGTCGGCGCGTTCGAGCGTGGCGAGCCGGCGGCCGGCGACCTGGCGGCAGACGAAGCGGAAGCCGGGATCGGAGGGCGACTGCCAGCCCGCGAGCAGCGCGAGGCTCCAGTCGCCGCCGGCCGGAGCGTCGGCGCAGATTTCGAGCTTGTGCGGGCCGTCGTCGGCGGCGCCGAAGACCCATTCGCGCGCCTCGCGCCCGCCGGGCACCTCGAAGGCGACCGCCATGGGATCGCCGCCGGCCGGCGCCAGCGGCGCGTCGCGTGCGCGGGTGCGGAAAGGTCCCTGGCAGCGGAGCGCATGGAAGCGCAGATCGGCTGCGGAGTCGAAGGGATACTCCTCGTGCGAGAGGACGGCCACGTCGTCGAACCGCGTGCCCTCGGCCGAATCCGCGTAGAGGCCGAAGCGGCCCCCCGGCGGCAGCGGCAGGCGGCGGCGCAGGATCTCGATGTTGTCGGCGAGGCAGGCGACGCGGTCGTCGAAAACGCGCGCCTCCATCAGCGTCCACTGGCCGGCGAGCAGCTCGGTGCCGACCGTCGCCAGGGTTTCCCGCGGCTGCCGGGAGTCGACGCCGCCGCGCCAGAGATCGAAGACCAGGCACTCGGTGGCGGGGTCGGTGCGCGCGGTGAAGCCGAGGCAGGCGCCGGCCTCGGTGACGAGGAAGAGCAGGCCGTTGGTGCCGCCGTTATGCTGCACGGAGGCGCGGCAGGCGTAGCGGTGCTGGAACGATTCGCCCGTGAGCGCCACGGCGCGGCTGCCGCGGCCTTCGAGGCTGTAGAAATTCGGGCTGTGCTCGGGCGTGGGCTGGCGGCCGAGGCGCAGCTGCCGCACGGTGCCGCTCACCATGCCGGTCACGCAGTGCAGGCTCCAGTCGCCCGAGCGGCGTTCCCACGTTTCGGGAAGCGCGGGCGTCTCGCCCTTCTCGCCCTTGGGCACAAGAAAGTTGTCCTCAAAGCGAAAGGCCGCCGTGCGCTGCACGTAGCGCTCGTCGCGCCCGGCCGGCAGTGCGGAGAGCGGGTGACGGACGACGACGCTCCCGGCGGCCCACGGCTCCGGCAGGCGCGCCACGGGCCGGTCGTCGAGGCAGAGCATCCAGGCGTGCGACTGCCGTCGCAGGGCGCACGTGACGGCGTTCGTCGCCGCCGGCGGCGACGGCCAGACCTGGACGGCATCCTCGATGCCTTCGGGAAAGAGGCGCGCCGGCAGGAAGCGCAGGTCGGGCCGCCGGCCGGGGGCGAGCCGCACCTCGATGGCCGCATGGTTGGTGCCGACCAGTTGCAGCTTCAGGCCGTCGGGCGTCCAGCGGCAGTCGAACGTCGCCAGCGCGTGCCGGTCCGGGATCTCCAGGCGGTTGGTCCAGGCTTCCGACGCCGCCGCCGTGAGAACCGGCAAGGCCAAAAAAGCGAGCCATAGTCTCTTCATAAACATCGCTCGCGCGTCGCAGAAACCATGCCAGCGCCGGATCTTGCTGCCAGCCACCGACCTTTGCGGACGATTGTAGCACAAGTGCAGCCTGACGGTGCGTCCAACTGCCGTTCCCTGCATCCGGCAATGTGCGCATCGACTCCATTCCGACCAAGGGGTCACACATTGCAATGTGTGATTCCATCGAACCTGTTGCCGCGAACCTACTTCTCCGTCCCCATTCCAGGTCCCCATTCCACGTCGGTCGCGGCTTCCGGCCACGCGGGCTCGGGCGGTTTGCGGATCGCGTCGGTGACCGGCGGGTCGAACCACTGCACGCGCCACTGGTCGTCGAGGAAGCCGGCGGCGTCGGCCAGGTTGTTGCCCCAGCGGTCGGTCTCCGGCCCGTAGGCGATCGCGTCCGGGATGCGGTCGTAGCGGTGGTTGTCCTCGCGCAGGTTCGCGCCCCACGGCAGGCCGCACTGCACGATCGCGAGCCGCTGCGGATTGAACGGGTTGCGTCCGGTGAACCAGAGGCCGTGGCCGTCGCGCGTCAGCGTGCGGCCGGCGACGCGGAAGGCGTCGGTCCGCCAGCGCACGCCGCCTTCGGTCAGCACGCGCCGCACGAGTTCGCTGGTCTCCGGCTCGCCGAAGAGGAAGAGGTGGCAGGCCACGGCGACGTTGGTGTCGATGGCCGTCTCGATCATGGTGCGCGGTTCGGCCTTGGCGAAGCGGTGCCACTCGGCCGCGCGCGCCGCGACCGTGCGGCTGGCTGCCTGCGGGTCGGTGGCGTGCGCGCCGACAAAGGCGAACGGCCGCAGGAACGCGTTCTGCACGCGGCTGCCTGTCTCGCCCGGCCGCAGGCCCGTCGGGCGGTCCTTGGGTTTGGCGTGCAGCAGTGCGTCGCCCAGCCAGGGCAGCGTTCGGGGGTGGAGCAGCACGGAATCGAACACGCCGTGCCCGTCTTCCGGAAAGCCGAGAAAGATGCCGTGGGCGTTGCGCGCCGTGTAGCGCTCGAACATGCCGCGGCCCTGGCTGAAGCCGATGAGGTTGTCGCGCATGCCGTGCGCGGCCAGCACGGTCAGGTTGGTCACATTCGGCAGCCAGGCCGTCGCGAACTGCACGTCCACCAGCCGGCGCTGCCACGGCGGCAGGTCGGCGGGTTGCAGGCCGTGCCAGAGATAGAAGTCGCCGCGGCCGGAGAGCACGAACACGCCGTTGAAGCGGTCCGGATGGCGCGCCGCCAGGCACCACGCGCCCAGGCCGCCCATGGACCAGCCGAACAGCACCACGCGCTGGCGGTCGATGTTGAAGCGGCCGGCCATCTCGTCGACCACGCGCAGCACGTCCTGCTCGCCGATGCCCTGGTAGTCGGTGTTGGCGCGGCCGAAGGGAGCGGCCACGACGGCGCCGGCGCGGTCCGCGATCCGGGCGCAGAGGTCGGGGATGTACGGGTCGAACAGCTCGTCCATCGAAGGATCGTACCCGTGCAGGAAGACCAGCAGCGGCGCGGGACGGTCCGGCGACCACGACGGCGGCAGGTAGCGCAGGAACGGCTGCGCCGAGTCGTCGTTCGCGCTGACGTACGCCTCCAGGCGCAGGCCCGGCCGCCGCACGGGCGCCACGTTCAGCGCCAGGCTTCGCAGGCTGGCGCGCAGCCGCGCGTTTTCCCACGCCAGGCGCTGGCGGACCCACAGCTCGTCCGCCGGCATGTGTTCGAGCCGCGCCAGGCGCGCGGCCGCGAGCCGCGCCTCGGCCAGGCAGCCGAGGCGCCAGTCGTCGCCCGCGGCGGCACGCGCTGCGAGCAAGAGCGCGAGAACAGACAGGGCGGCGGCCGAAAACCGAAAGCGTCCCATGCGTCCTCGTCCTCGTTCTCGTCCTCGTAGTCGTTCTCGTCCTCAACAATCGTTTTCGAGAACGAGTACGAGGACGACGACGGGACGATACTGGCTAGGGTTGGCGGAGCGAGAAGCAGGCGTCACCCGACCTGCACCGCCTTCTCCGATTCCCAGAGGCCATGGATGTTGCAGTAGGCCGTGGCGAAGAGCTTGCCGCCCGCCGCCAGCTTGACGCGCGTCGTCACCGCGCTGTCCGTGTACGCCGGGCCCTGGTTGGGGCCGGCGGCGGACTGGCCGTGCGCGCTGAACTCGAAGCGGCCAATCTCGACGCTCGCCTTGGCCCCGGCCGGCGCGAAGTGCAGCGCGACCCAGCAGATGTGGTGTTCGGTCGTGTTCGGGTGCGCGATCTCCTTGCCGACAGTCACGCTCACCGTGAACCATTCGCCGGCCTTCGCCGTGTCGGCACACTCGATCGCCGGCACGTGCTTCTCGTTCTTCCAGTCGGCCGATCTGACCAGCTCGCTCAGTCCGTTCATCGGATGACTTCCTTTCATTTCGATTCCGGCGACGCGGCGCCGAAGAAACTGGTGATTCCCCGGGTCGCCGCCGCCTGCAGCGCCTTGTAGGCGGCGGTCACGCCGGCCGCCGCGTTCGTCGCCGGCCCGGCCACCACACGCACGACGGTGTCGAACCAGCCGGCGCAGGCACAACCGCTGGCCGCGAGCCAGAGGCCCGCGATCGCGGAAAGCGGACGCATGGCGCCTCTCCTACTTGGCCGGCGCGGCGGCCTTGCTCTGCAGCGCGTCGACATAGACCTGCAGGCGGTCGGTCAGCGCCTTGACGGCCTCCTGGATCTTGTCGGACTCGGCCTTGAGCTTCTTGGCCTCGTCGCCGAGCATCTCAGTGATCGGAATCGCCTTGACCTTCTCCGCCAGCTTCTGGAGCTCGGCCTGCTTCTCGGCGACCGCCGCCTTGTAGGCGTCGATCTTCGCCTGGATGGCCGTGGCGTCCAACTGCTGCGCCTGGGCCTTGACCTGATCGATCGGCGTGGTCGCATCAGCCTTCTTGCCGCACCCCGCCAGTGTGAACGCCGCCGCCAGAACGGCGAGCGCGATGAACATGCGCTGCATGTCGGTTCTCCTCGTTGCTCGCGGCGCGATGCCGCCTGTTCCCGGAATTGTAGACGCCCCGTTCCGGGCGTGCAAACTGATTCCGGCAGCGGCAACGGCGTGTGACAACCTCCGCCCCGCTCTGGGAGCATGAAGGCTGCGCGAACTGGCGCGCCAGACGCGTTGAGCGGTGAGCGTTCCCCTACTCCTTCGCCACCCGCATGGCGATCTCGGCCCACTGCCAGAGGCGCTGGGGCTCGTAGTGGACGGTGGAGATGTCCTTGAGGATGAACTCGAGCGGGCAGCCATGGCGGCGGCAGGCGTCGCGCGTGGCGCGCAGGTCGGCCTCGACCCCGGCCGGGTCCCACTGGTCGCGGGCCAGGAAGGCCGGGTTGGGCTTGCGCGAGAAGACGAAGTCGCGGCCGATCTGCGAAGCGCCGCGCTCGATGTCCACCCACGGGCTCATGCTGATCTTGCGCACGCGCGGGATGCGGCGGATGATGGCGATCTTCTGATCCAGCGGCTCGCAGCAACCGTAGTAGATCAGGCCGAAGCGGTCGTACCACTGCTTCGCGTACGCCAGCTCGAACTCGTCGTGCATCGCGGGCGAGACGGTGGAGAACATCTGCGCCTGGCCGAACGCCCACACGTCGCGGGCGCGCAGGCGCGCCGGGTCGGCGCCCGCGGCCGGCAGTTCGTCGGTGTGGGCGCCGGTGCAGTGGATGCGCGGCCAGTTCTCGAGCAGGCCCAGCGCCTCGAGCTGGTCGAGCAGGCCCAGGTGGGCCTCCAGCAGGCGCGCCATGATGCGATGCACGAACTCGGGCCGGTCGGCCAGATCGAAGAGGACGTTCTGCACGCCGCGCCACATGGAGAGCTGGTCCCACGGCGCGAACATCGGGTAGCCGGTGCCGCGCATGCGCACGGGCAGCACGCCGTCGAAGATCTCGTGCGCCAGCTCCTCGGTACGCGCATTGGCTGCGGCGTCAAAGGTCACCTGCGGCGTGCGGATCTTCGCCAGATCCGCCTCGGTCCGGAGCTGGTCGTGGTAGAAGTGGCCGACGACGTCGTTCTTCGGGTCGCTGACGGCGACGTCCTCGTCGACCTCGATGCCGAAGCCGGTGACGGAGAAAGCCTTGCGGATGTCGGCCGCCGGTTCGACCACCATGTCCACGCGCAGGTGGCGCCAGCCGTAGAGCGTGCGGCGCAGGTGGGTCTCGATCTCGCGGCACCACGGCTCGGTCGCGCGCAGCGTCAGTTCGTCGTTGACGTTCATCTCATGCCAGGCGACCTGGTCGATGGTGACCATGGGCCGCACGGGTTTGAGGCCGTTGTGGGCCTTCCAGAGGGCAATGGTCCGCTGCTGGTCGGGGAGCGCGGCGATCTCGGCGTACTGCCTGCCGAGTTCGCGGAGCACGGCGCGGTCCTGGCGGGAAACGGGCATGGTGGTTCTCCGGTGACGGTCAGCGGCACAGAGCCTAGATTCCTGCGCGGCAGGTGTCAACACCGTGGAGAAATGCGCGGCGCCTTCCTTCCACCGCGCGGCGCCGCGCAACGCCGCCCTCCAGCCAACGCCGGGCTTGCGGCAGGCGGGGCGCGGCGGGTATCCTGCCCTCGTCCGCGCGGTTCCGTCGCGGCGAAAGGCAGCATGTTCCCGATCAAGCTGGATCGCCCGCTGGCGATCTTCGACATCGAGGCCACCGGCATCAGCACGCGGGCCGACCGCATCATCGAGCTGGCCGTGGTGCGGCTCGACCCCGACGGCTCCGAGCACGCGCGGACCTGGCTGGTGAACCCGACGATCCCGATTCCGGTCGAGTCCACGGCCGTGCACGGCATCACCGACGCGGACGTGAGGAACTGCCCCACCTTCGCGGAGGTGGCGGAGGAAATCCGGCGCTTCCTGGGCGACGGCGACCTGGGCGGCTTCAACATCCTGCGCTTTGACGTGCCGATGCTGTGCGAGGAGTTTCTGCGCGCGGGCGTCGCGTTCGAGGCCGACAGCCGCCGCGTGCTGGACGCGCAGCGCATCTTTCACCAGCGCGAGCCGCGCGACCTGACCGCGGCGCTGGCCTACTACTGCGGCCAGACGCACGCCGACGCGCACGGCGCCGAGGCCGACACGCGCGCGACGCTGGAGGTGATCCGCGGCCAGTTCCGCAGGTACGGCGACCTGCCGGCGACGATGGAGGAGCTGGACCTGGCCTTCAACCCGCGGGACCCCTTCAACGCCGACCGCTCCGGCCGCTTCCGCTGGGTGGACGGCGAGATCACGGTGAACTTCGGCAAGAAGAAGGGCACGAAGCTGCGCGAGCTGGCGCAGAGCGACCCGGGCTTCCTGAAGTGGATCCTGAAGAACGATTTTCCGCTCGACACCCGCCGCATCGCCGAGAACGCGCTGGCCGGTGTCTATCCCGAACCGCCGCGGCCGAAGGCGGCGGAATAGGAGGCGGAAGAGCGGAAGACGACTACTTCTTCTGCCGGAGCTTGTACATGCGCTCCATCTTCTGGCCGACATCGCGGTAGGCGATGTCGGCGCCGTAGACCTCGCGGTAGTACGCGAACGCCTTCTCCATGTCGCCGGCGGCTTCGGCGAGCTCGCCCAGCTCGAAGAGCACGCGCATGCGGTTGGCGTCCATGAACGCCAGGCTCTCGAGCGCGGTCTCGAGCTGCATGACGGCCATGTCGGCCTGGCCCTTGGCGCGGAAGCACTTCGCCAGGTGGAAGAGCGCGTCGGCCCGCTCCTTCGGCGCGCGCTGGGCGAGCTGGAGCTGCTGGATGGCGTCGTCGTAGTATTCGTTCTGGAAGTACTGCATGCCCAGTTCGTAGCGCAGCCGCAGGTCGTTGGGGTAGCGCTCGACGCGCGCGACGAGGTCGTCGAACACGAACTGGTTGCGCTCCTGCTCTAGCCGCTCGGCGCCGGCGGCGTCGCCCCGGGCCCGCTGCGCCTCGATGCGCTGGCCGAACTCCTGCACGCGGGCGGCGGTGAGCATGCGGTCCAGCTCGGGGTCGGCGGCGTTGATCGTCTTGGTCTGCTCCAGGACGGCGATCGCCTCGCCGAAGCGCTTCTGCTGGGAGAACAGGCGCGCCAGGGCGCGGTAGTGGTTCAGGTTGGCGGGCTCGGCGGCGATGCGGGCGCGCATGTCGGCGATCATCGTCTCGGCGTCCTGCGCGGCGGTCTGCGCCTTGGCGGTGATGTCGAGCTTCTTGGCCTGCTCCTCGTCGCGCATCAGCTTGCGGTAGCCGTCCTTCTCGCCGACGGTCTCCTCCCAGCCGCCGGACTTCATCGAGTGGCTGGCCTCGGCGTCCTTGAGCAGCTTGAGCACCTCGGCGTCGGTGGGGCGGCCGGCGAGCACCTTGGAGTAGCAGTCGCGCGCCTTGGCGAAATCGCCGCTCTTCATGTAGGCGTCGCCGAGGTGCTTCACGATGTCGTTGTCGTCGGGCTGCTGCTCGGCCACGGCCTTGAGCGTGAGAATCGCGGCCTCGGTCTGGCCGGCGGCCTCGGCGGCCTCCACCAGGAGATAGACGGCCTTGCGGTTTAGCGGGTTCTGCCGCAGGATCTTCTCCGCCTCGAAAAGCGCCTGTTCGGCCTTGCCAGTCTTGAGCAGGGCCGTGGCCTTGACGATCGCCGGCAGCGAGGCCAGCTCGGACACCTTGCCTCCCAGGAACGAGGGGGCGGCACCCTTCTTGAACTTCTGGATCTCGGCGGCGCGCAGGAACTGGCGCGCGCGCGTGAAGCCGGGCGAGACCTCCACGCACCGCAGCAGCAAGTCAATGGCGATGTCCAGATTGCCGCGCTCGAAGGCCGCAAAGCCCTTGTTGAAAAGCTGCTGCGCCATCTGCGCGTTCGGGTCGCGGGTCTCTTCGGGCATGGGGTTCACTCCCGCGGAAGCGTCCGTGCGGACGCCCCCTCCTCGCCGGAGGGCGGCACTGTTGTAGCCCTTTCGCCCCGGCGGCGTCAAGCATCCGCGCGCCGCCCCAAATCTACGGCTAAGCCCTCCTTCCCGACACGGGCCGGACTGCGTCGCAGCCTTCCACACGGCCCGCGAGGACGCGGGCCCTCCCGAGGACGTTG
>Ga0233425_10002489_pt1 | contig 36088 bp, 24 predicted proteins | sample Watercolumn_Towu_2_FD_181712 | JGI IMG/M metagenome (GOLD analysis project Ga0233425, IMG submission 181712) | Freshwater microbial communities from Lake Towuti, South Sulawesi, Indonesia - Watercolumn_Towuti2014_140_MG | ecosystem: Environmental > Aquatic > Freshwater > Lake | place...
GTCATCCTGAACGAGCAGGCCGATCGGCCTTCGCACTCGGCACTGCCTCCCTGCCGCGCAGTGAAGGACCTCAGGTTGCCTTGGCAGTGCCGTAGCCGGGGCTGAGCTTGCCGGGGGCATTTCTGAACCGAGTTGGGGTCCCTCCCTCCCTCCAGGGCGGGCAGGGCCGAGTGCGTGGGCAGAGCGTCGGGTCGGTCGGGATGACGGGTGCCGAGTGCTAGGGCACAACACTTTTTGTGTCCGAAACCGCGGGGCAACCCCGATACATGGAGCGGAGGTGTCGCCATGTACGCTCGGGTGATGTCCGCAGGGGTCGTGGGCGTGGATGCGTATCCGGTGGAGGTGGAGTGCGACATGGGGCCCGGCCTCAACAGCTTCGAGGTCGTGGGGCTTCCCGAGGTCGCAGTGCGGGAAAGCCGCGTGCGCATAAGGAGCGCCATCACCAACGCCGCGTACAAGTTCCCCAACAAGCGCATCATCATCAACCTCGCTCCCGCGGACGTGCCCAAGCGGGGCACCCTGTACGACCTGCCCCAGGCCATCGCACTCATGGCCGCAGACGGCCTCATCCCCGCAGAAGCCCTGGCCGGAAGCATGGTCGTGGGCGAGCTGGCCCTGACCGGCGAGGTGCGCAGCGTCCCCGGCGTCCTGCCCATGACCATCCTGGCACAGAAGCTCGGCTTCCAGCGGGTGTTCCTGCCCGACGAGAACGCGGCCGAGGCCTCGGTGGTCAAGGGGATCGAGGTGCTCCCGGTGCGGGTGTTCGACCAGATCGTGCACCACCTGGCCGGCAACACGGCCATCGAGCCCGCCCCGCCGCTTCCCCCGCTGGAGCCCGAGAGCTACCCCTTCGACATGGCCGACATCAAGGGCCAGGACTTTGCCAAGGAAGCCATCGCCATCGCCGCGGCCGGCGGCCACAACATCCTGCTCGTCGGCCCGCCCGGAAGCGGGAAGACCATGCTCGCGCGCAGGCTCGCCACCATCCTGCCCCCAATGTCCATGGAGGAAAGCCTCGAGACCACCAAGGTCTACAGCGTCAGCGGCATGCTCACCCGGTCCCACGGGCTGCTGCGAAGGCGGCCGTTCCGGGCTCCCCACCACACCGTGTCCAACGCGGCCCTCATCGGCGGCGGCAGCATCCCGCGGCCCGGCGAAGTGTCGCTGGCCCACAACGGCGTCCTGTTCCTGGACGAGCTGCCCGAGTTCAACAGGAGCGTGCTGGAGTGCCTGCGCCAGCCGCTGGAAGACCGGGTCGTCACCGTGTCCCGCGCATCCATGTCCTGCGCATTCCCCGCATCCTTCAGCCTGGTTGCCTCCATGAATCCCTGTCCGTGCGGCTTCCGGGGAGACCCGCGGCGCAAGTGCACCTGCGACCTTGCCAGCGTTCGGCGCTACATGTCCCGCCTGTCCGGGCCGCTGCTGGACCGCATCGACATGCACGTCGAGGTCCGCGGGGTCCAGTTCGAACGCCTCCAGGCCACCTCCAGCGGACCCGGGTCCGGCGACCTGCGAAGCCGCGTGCTCTCCGCGCAGGAACGGCAGCACGGGCGGTTCAACGGCGACGGCATCCGCTGCAACGCTGCCATGCTGCCCTGCCACATCGCTCAGTTCTGCAGGCTCACGCCGACGTCCAGCAGCCTGCTCAAGAAAGCTTTTGACCACAAGGGCATGAGCGCCCGTTCGTACGACCGGGTGCTCAAGGTGGCCCGCACCATAGCAGACCTGGCAGGCCACGAGGAGATCGGGCCGGAGCACGTCGCGCAGGCCCTCGACTTCAGGCAGCTGGATGCGTTCGCACTCTAAGCCCTGCGGGGCGAAAGGAAGGTCGCAGATGGAACTCAAGAAGAACATCGAAGCAGCAATCCGACTGGTGGAGAAGCAGTTCGGCAAAGGTGCGCTCCTGTCCATGGCCTGCCCCGAGGACAACCGCGTGCAGACCATCTCGACGGGCAGCCTCTCCCTCGACCGGGCCCTGGGCATCGGAGGCCTGCCCCGGGGCCGCATGATCGAGGTGTTCGGACCCGAGTCCTCGGGCAAGACCACCCTGGCCCTCCACATGATCGCATCGTGCCAGGCCGAGGGGCTCGTGGCCGCGTTCATCGACGCGGAGCACGCGCTCGACATCTACTACGCGCAGAAGCTCGGCGTGAAGCTCGACGAGCTGCTCATCTCTCAGCCCGACTACGGGGAGCAGGCCCTGGAGATCGCATCCACGCTGGCACAGGCCGAAGGCATCGGCCTCATCGTCATCGACTCGGTCGCAGCCCTGGTGCCCAAGGTCGAAATCGAAGGAGAGATGGGCGACCAGCACGTCGGCCTCCAGGCGCGCCTCATGAGCCAGGCCCTGCGCAAGCTCACCGCAATCTGCTCCAAGCACTCGACGTCCATCCTGTTCATCAACCAGCTGCGCAACAAGATCGGCGTCATGTTCGGCTCCCCCGAGACCACCACCGGCGGCAACGCGCTCAAGTTCTACTCGACCGTCCGGATCGACGTGCGCCGCATCGGCGCGGTCAAGGACGGGGACACCCTCAAGGGCAACAGGGTCCGCCTCAAGGTGGTCAAGAACAAGCTGGCCCCGCCCTTCCAGGAGACCGAGGTGGACATCGTGTTCGGCAAGGGCGTGGACCGCGTCGCGGAGCTGCTCGACATGGGGGTTGGCTGCGGCGTGCTGACCAAGTCCGGCGCGTACTTCTCGTTCCGCGACGAGCGCATCGGCCAGGGCCGGGACGCGGCCGCCGCATTCCTCTGCGAGAACCCCGAGGTCAGGGCGCGCCTGGAAGAAGCCGTTCGCAGCGCGTTTGCCGACCCGACGCGGGCCGCTTCCGAGAGCCAGGGTGCGTAGCCCTGCCCGGGGATCCGAGGGGTGTGAACCAGCGTGTGGCACAGCCAGCCCGTGCCCCCCGAAGCCCGCTGCCCTGGCCACGGCACAGCCAGCGAGTACCCGCCTGTGACCGTGTGCGGGGGAACTGCCACGGCGGCGATCGCACCCGGTCCGTGAGTCGGACTTGTTCCGGCCGACGCGCGGCACTAAGATAGCACCGCGTCGCAGGAGGCTTCATGAGCGGGGTCTGGGGAGCACTGGGGCTGACGCTCCTGGCCGGCATGGCAACCGGCGTGGGCAGCATCATCGCGTTTGCCGCCCGGAGAACCAATTACCGGTTTCTGTCCGTCTCCACCGGGTTCTCCGCGGGGGTCATGCTGTACGTGTCCTTCGTGGAGATCTTCTACAAGGGCACGGACGCGCTGTGCCAGGCCTACGGACCCTACTGGGGCCACTGGGCCAACGCTGCCGGCTTCTTCGGCGGCATGCTGCTCATCGGCATCATCGACAACCTGATCCCGTCGGCCACCAACCCCCACGAGACCCACGGCGAAGACGAATCCAGACCCCTTCACGACCCTCTGGCGCAGGCGCCCGACTTCGCCACTCGGGCATCTGGCCGGGCCCCTGCAGAGGGCGACCACGACCACTCGGTGCGCCAGAGCAAGCTGCTGCGCATGGGGCTGTTTACCGCACTGGCCATCGGCATCCACAACTTCCCCGAAGGGCTGGCCACCTTCCTGGCCGCGCTGAACAACCCCCACCTGGGCGCGGCCATCGCGGTCGCGGTCGCGCTGCACAACATCCCCGAAGGAGTCAGCGTTTCCGTGCCCATCTTCTATGCCACGGGCAGCCGCAGGAAGGCGTTCGTCTACTCGTTCCTCAGCGGCCTTGCAGAGCCCGTGGGTGCGGCCGCGGCCTACGTCGCGCTCCTCTGGGTCGTTGGCGACGGCGGGGTCGTTCCGCCCCAGGCCATGGGGATCCTGTTTGCCGGCGTGGCCGGCATCATGGTCTACATCAGCCTGGACGAGCTGCTTCCCACCAGCCGCGCCTACGGCCGCGGGCACGACAGCCTGCTGGGCCTCGTGGCCGGCATGGCGGTCATGGCCCTGTCGCTGCTGCTCATGAAGTGAACAGCCCGGCCGGAAGGGTCATGGGCTCGAAGCACTCGCAGTACTCCCCCTTGCCGGTGAACACGCCCCGGTAGCGGTCGAACCCGCGCACGCCCTCGTCGTAGCGGATCTTCTCGATCTGCGACGTGTGCTCGCGCAATGCCGCGATCTTCTTCTCGACGTACGGGGTGATGTTCTCCACGTACGGAACCCGGCCAAGCGGGGTCCACACCTCGTAGCACAGCACGGTGGGCACGTGCCAGGGCTGTGCAGAGCACTCGCGGAAGCCGGCCCAGCCCGCGGACCGGAAGGCCTCGTGCGCGAGCTTGTGCGTCACCATGTGGTCCCGGTGGTCGTCGTTGTGGTGCGGCACGTAGGCCAGGTCGGGCCGCACGTCCCGGACCACGGATACCAGGTCGCCCACGTTCTTCCGGTTGTAGTCCAGGTACCCGTCCGGGTTGCGCAGGAAGATGAGCCGCTGCACCCCCAGGATGGCCGCGGCCCTGCCGGCTTCGGCTTCTCTCATCGAAGCCAGCTCCGCCGCGGAGTAGTCCGGCGAGCCGGCTTCCCCGGATGTCATGTACGCGACCGTGACCTCGTTGCCCTGCTCGACGTGCCGGGCAATGCTTCCGCCGCAGCCGATCACATCGTCGTCAGGATGCGGCGACAGCACCAGTATTCTCATCGGGTCCCCTCCCCGCCAGAATGGCTCCCGCGACGCCAAGGTAGCGCCTCCCGCGTTCCGTGTCAAACCGCGGCCGAGTTGCCTGCGCGATGCTCCGGAACCGCGCGGACCGGGGCTTCATCGCCTCAGACCAGATGAAGAGCGAATGGGGCGAGCTGAACTTCCGCCAGCGGAAAGAGGCTACTTCTTGTAGGTGCCCAGCAGGTTCTCGACCACCGACGGATCGGCCAGGGTCGTCGTGTCGCCGAAGCCCGTGTTCTCGCCGGCCGCGATCTTGCGCAGGATGCGGCGCATGATCTTGCCGGAGCGGGTCTTGGGCAGGCCCGGGGCCCAGTGGATGACGTCCGGAGCCGCGATTGCGCCGATCTCCTTGCGAACGTGTGCGATGAGCTCCTTCTTGAGCGCGTCGGTGTACTCGTTGCCGGTGCGCAGCGTCACGTACGCGTAGATGCCCTGCCCCTTGATCTCGTGCGGGAAGCCGACCACTGCCGACTCCGACACTGCGGGGTGGGACACCAGCGCGCTTTCGACCTCGGCCGTGCCCATGCGGTGACCGGACACGTTGATGACGTCGTCGACGCGGCCGGTGATCCAGTAGTAGCCGTCCTCGTCCCGCTTGCAGCCGTCGCCCGTGAAGTAGTACCCTTTGTACATCGCGAAGTACACTTCCTGGAACCGCTCGTGCGCGCCCCACATGGTGCGGGCCTGGCCCGGCCACGGGGCCTTGATGGCCAGGATGCCGGACACGCCGTTGCCGTGCAGCTCCGTGCCCTTCTCATCCAGCACCACCGGCTGCACGCCGAAGAACGGCAGCGTCGCGGAGCCGGGCTTGGTCGGGATCGCGCCGGGCAGCGGAGTGATGAGGATGCCGCCGGTCTCGGTCTGCCACCAGGTGTCCACGATGGGGCAGCGCTCGTCGCCGACGACTTTGTGGTACCACTGCCACGCCTCGGGGTTGATGGGCTCGCCCACGGTGCCCAGCAGGCGCAGGGTGGAGCGCTTGTACTTCTTCACGAACCCCTCGCCCTTGGCCATGAGGGCCCGGATCGCGGTGGGCGCGGTGTAGAAGGTGTTGACCTGCCACCGGTCGACCGTGTCCCAGAACCTGCCCTCGTCCGGGTACGTCGGGATGCCTTCGAACATCAGGCTGCGCGCGCCGTTCAGCAGCGGCCCGTAGACGATGTAGGAGTGGCCCGTGACCCAGCCGATGTCCGCGGTGCACCAGTAGATGTCGCCATCCTGGTAGTTGAACACGTGCTTGTGCGTGAGGGCCGCAAACACCATGTAGCCGCCGCAGTTGTGCTGCACGCCCTTGGGCTTGCCCGTGGAGCCGGAGGTGTAGAGGATGAACATCGGGTCTTCCGCATCCATCCACTCGACCGGGCAGACCGGGTTGGCCTTGGCCATCAGGTCGTTCCACCAGTAGTCGCGGCCTTCCTGCATCATGCACTCGACGCCGACGTTGTCGCCGATGCGCTTGTAGACCACGCAGCTCTTCACGTTGAAGCCTTCCTTGGCCGCGCCGGACATGGCCGCGTCCGCGATCTGCTTGAGCCCGATGGGCTTCTTGCCGCGGAACACGCCGTCGGCCGTGACGAGCACTTCGGCCTTGGAATCCAGGATGCGGTCACGCAGCGAGTCCGCAGAGAACCCGCCGAACACGATGGAGTGGATCGCACCGATGCGGCAGCACGCCAGCATCGCGATGGGGAGCTCCACGACCATCGGCATGTAGATCGTGACGCGGTCGCCCTTCTTGACGCCCAGGCCCTTGAGCACGTTGGCGAACTTGTTCACTTCCGCGTGCAGCTGGCCGTAGGTGATCGTCTTCTGCTCGTTGGGCTCGTTGCCTTCCCACAGGAGCGCGGGCTGGTCGCCGCGGGTCGCAAGGTGGCGGTCCAGGCAGTTGTACGAGATGTTGGTCTTGCCGTTCACGAACCACTTGATGGAGATGGGGCCCTTGTTCAGGTCGTAGTTGTAGTCCCACACCTTGGACCACTTCTTCTCCCAGTGGAAGTTCCCGGCCTGCTCGGCCCAGAAGCCCTCGGGGTCCTTGATGGACCGCTCGTACATCTCCTTGTACTGCTGGAAGCTGTTGATCGTGGCCTTGGACGCCAGCCCCTCGGGCGGGTAGTACAGGCCGCTCTTCTCGGTGACCTTGTTCTGCTCCATCGGAAACCTCCTTTAGCCGTTCCAGTGTCAAGTGCCAGCCCCGGGCCACACGCCAGGAGCGTTGTTTCCAGCGTCCGGGAACACCCGCAACCAAAAAACCGTCGCCCTTCTAGCACGCATGATGCACCGTGTCAAGCGCCTGAGGCGCCGCAAACTGGGGGCTATGCCCCCATGCTCCCGCCCTCGCCAACGGGACGGCGTGGGCAGTTGGCTTCTCGTGGGGCTACGGCGTGGCAGGCCCGCTGGTCGCTTCCCCCTTGAAAGTAGTGGGAACCGGCCTAGAATGGGGACGCTTTGGCAGGAGCGAATCCGATGCAGGAACGCGAGCACGCGGTAACAAGAGACATGGAAGTGATCCGGAGTCTTCCCAAGGTGGAGCTGCACCGGCACCTTGCGGGGTGCATGACTCCCGAAATCATCTGGGAGATGAAGAGAAAGTTCGGCGCGCCCGCGCCGGGGGACTCGGTGGAGGACATTCGGAATCACGTGGAGGTCACGCAGCCGCGGGAGTCGCTGAACGCGGTGCTCCAGTGTTTCCGCGTGTTCCAGGGGCTGTTCGTGAGCCCGGAAGCGGTGCAGTACGCGGCCTATCGTGTGGTGGAGGACGCCGCGCGGGACGGCATCCGGTACCTCGAGCTGCGGTTCAGCCCGGGGTTTACGGGGTGTGCGCACAAGCTCGACCAGTCCGCGGTGTTCGAGGCCGTGGTCCGGGGCTCGCAGGAAGCCGCGCACGACTGCGGCATGGTGGTGCCCCTCATCGCGATCTCCAGCCGGGAGATGGGGCCCGCGGTGTGCCTCGAGACGTGCAGGCTGGCGTCGTCGTTCAAGCCGCACGTGGTCGCGGTGGATCTCGCGGGCAACGAGGACGACTTCCCGCCCGAGCTGTTCGTGGATGCGTTCGAATACGCGCACGCCCAGGGGCTCAGGGCGACTGTGCACGCAGGCGAGCAGGGGCACGCGGACAACGTGCGCAAGGCCGTGGAGCTGCTCCACGCGGACCGCATCGGCCACGGCATCCAGATCATCCACCGGCCCGACCTGATGGAGCTGGTGTCGGAGCGGGACGTGCCGCTGGAGATCTGCATCACGAGCAACTGGATCGTGTCCGCGGTGCCCACGGTGTTCGACCACCCCGTGTGCCGGCTTGCTGCCGCGGGCGTGCCGGTGGTGGTCAACTCCGACGACCCCGCGCTGTTCCACATCACGCTGTCCGGGGAGCTCGCGCTGTTCAAGCACCTGTGCGGGCTTTCGGTCGGCGACCTCGTCCGCCACGAGGTGGACGCGCTGGACTACGGGTTTGCTCCGGAGCGGGAAAAGGGCCGCGTGCGCCAGGCGCTTTACGACTGGTGGAACGGGCGCTGCTGACCATGAGTCAGATCCGCTTGAAATCGACGCGCCCGCACCGCCGGGACCGGAGCTGAACGTGGGCGAGATCCACATCGGCACGTCGGGCTTCAGCTACGCGGACTGGGACGGGCACTTCTACCCCGAGGGCACCAAGAAGGCCGACTACCTGCTCCACTACTCCAAGTTCTTCCGCACCGTGGAGATCAACTACTCCTACTACACGCTGCCCACGGCAAAGAGCATGGCCCTCATGCTGGACAAGAGCAACGGCACGGTCCGGTTCGCGGTCAAGCTCACCCGCGTGTTCACCCACGAGCGCACGGGCGGGCCGCAGGAGGTCAGCCGGTTCCTTGCCGCGGTCGAGCCGCTGGCCAGGGCGGGAGTGCTGGGATGTCTCCTGGCGCAGTTTCCCGGCTCGTTTCGACCCACCGCGGAGGCGGGCAGGCAGATCGAGCAGGTCGCGTCATGGTTTGGCGAGCACCCGCTGGTCGTGGAGGTCCGGCATGCGTCGTGGGGCCACCCGCGGTTCTTCGAGTTCCTCCGGGAGCGCGGGGTCGGCTTCTGCTGCGTGGACGAGCCACAGCTTCCAGGGCTGCTTCCGCCCACCGAGCACGTCACGTCGCCCACCGCGTACGTGCGCTTCCACGGCCGAAACGCGGCCAAGTGGTGGCGCCACGAGCGGCCCGAGGAGCGGTACGACTACCTGTACTCCGAGGCAGAGCTGGCCGAGTGGGTCCCCCGCATCCGGCGCATGGCCGCGGCAGCCAGGGAGACCTTCGTCTTCTTCAACAACCACTTCGAAGGCAAGGCCGTTGCCAACGCGGTCACGCTGGCCGAGATGCTGTCCCGACCGTAGTTGCAATCGGTTACCGTATCGTGTACATTTGTGTGTGACAAAAGGAGGCACGCCATGAAGTTCCTGGGCGTACGGGATCTGCGGGGAAGAGCCGCCGGCGTATGGGAGGAGCTGGAACGCGAGCGGGAGATGGTGGTGACCAGCAACGGCCGACCCATCGCGATCCTGACCGCGGTGGGCGAGGACGACGTGGAGGAGGCGCTGGCAGCATGGCGCAAGGCGAGGGCGGCGGTTGCGCTGGCAGCGCTCCAGAAGTCCTCGGTGCAGGCGGGAAGGGACCGCATGTCCGCGGCCGACATCGGCAAGGAGATCGCTTCCGTCCGGCGGGCGCGGGGCAAGAGGCGGGGATGAAGGTCGTGCTGGACACCAACGTTCTCGTGGCCGGTCTGCTCAATCCCTACGGGACGTGCGGAGCCGTCGTCCGGCTGGTCGTCTCGGGCGGCGTCAGGCTGTGCCTGGATGCCCGGATCTTCTGCGAGTACCAGGAGGTCCTGGCACGGCCGGCGTTCGGCTTTGACCAGGGGCACGTCAAGGTCCTCATCAACTTCTTCAAGGCCACGGGCGATTGGGTCGGTGCGTCCCCACTCGCTGCCCGCCTGCCCGACCGGGACGACGAGCCGTTCCTGGAGGTGGCGCTTGCGGCCGGAGCCGACGCGCTGGTCACCGGAAACCTCAAGCACTTCCCGCCGAGGCTCAGGAGCGGTGTCCGCGTCCTGTCGCCCGCCGCGCTCGTGGAACAGGCACAGAAGTAGAGCCGTGCCGATTCACCGGAAGCCCGTGCCCTACTCGGACGCCGCTGGCCGACGGGCCCTACGCTGACGCGTACCAGCGCACCGTGGCGCGGAGTGCGTCGCCGGGAGAGGTGACGGGAGCGTAGGAAAGCTCGGCCTTTGCACGGTCGCAGGCGAAGTGCGTGTCGCGGCAGGTCAGGCGCGCGAGGTAGCGGGTCAGCGGCGGCCGCGACCGCAGGCGAAGAAGGGCCCACACGGCTTCGACCACGGTGCCGGCCGCGGCCGCGAGGGGGGCGGGGATGCGGGTGCGGCCCGGGTGCGCAACACCCATCGCGTCCGCCAGGCCGTCGAAGAAGTCGCCCCACGTCAGCTTCGTGTCGTCCGTGATGACGTACGTGCGGCCCGCGGCCGCCGGGGACTCGAGTGCAAGCCGGATGCCGTGCGCCAGGTTGCCCGCGTACACCGCGCAGGTCAGGCGCCGGTCCGTCCCGGAAACGGGCATCCGCCCCTTGCGGAGGAGCGGAAGCAGGCCCGGAAGCGACCGCGTGTCCCACTCGCCGTAAATGATCATCGCAGGCCGCACGACCACGGTCTCGATCCGGCCCGAAGCGTGGGCCTCGGCAAGCAGGTCCTCGCATCGGATCTTGGACCACGCATACGCATTGCCACGCGGGTCGCGCGGTGCATCCTCGGTGCCGTCCACGAAATCCCCGTCCAGGTGCACGGCCATCGAGCTTACCAACAGGAACCTGCCCACTCCCGCAGCCACCGCAGCGTCAAGCAGGTCGCGGGTGCCCTGCACGTTCACCCGCTCGAACCGGGGAAGCGACCCCCAGTCCTGCACCAGCGCGGCAAGGTGCACAACCCCCGAACACCCCGCGACCGCGGCGCGCAAAGCTTCCGGGTCGGTCAGATCCGCCGCGACTACTTCGGGCACACGACCGGCCCGGCCGGAAGCCGCCAGCTCTTCTTGCGGGGCAGCCGGGGGGGCTGCGACTTCCCTCGGGACGCAAGTGGGTGCCTCTTGCGTGCGGGGCCCGTGCTCCTCGTCGTCGGTCCCCCCCGCTCCCCTCCACGCCGGCGGCTTCCCGGTCCGGTCGTCGCCAAGGCACGACCCGTCGGTTCCGGGCTGGATCATCGCGCGGACCGGAGACCCGTGCCGCAACAGCTCGGCAACGACGTGGCGGCCGACGAACCCGTTGGCGCCTGTGACCAGGACGGGGCCACGCGGACAGGTAGGAGCGGATCGGGACGGGGTCCCCGTTCCTGCCTCAGGCCCTGCAGGCTGGCTCATGCCGTGGCTCCCACGCACGCGATGTCGGTGGCCGCACCCAGCGCGAAGTGGAGCAGAAGGACGTAGTAGATGGAGCCCGTGCGGAGCGCAAGCAGGCCGAACAACGGGCCCGCAACCAGCGCGCCAAAGGTCTCCATCTCCGGGTGCCCCGCGTGCAGCAGCGTGGAGAGCGCGGTCTGGAGCAGCATGCACTGCAGCACGCCCAGGTGGTTCTTGAGACCGAGTTGGATGACCCCGCGAAACAGCCCCTCCCACGCGATGTAGTAGACCGCGTAGCAGGCCAGCCATGCCGCCATCCCGGCCACGCCGTCGCGTGCCATGCCGGACAGCGGGTAGAACCCGCACAGGGGCGACAGCCGGTCGGTGGCAAGCCACATGACCGGGAACGCAAGCACGCTCACAGGCAGGGCGACCGACAGCCCGAGCTTCCAGTTGCCCAACGCGAACCCCATGGCCGCAAACGGGATCTTGAGGTAGAGCCGGGCCAGCAGCAGCGCGGGCAGGAGCAGCGCTGCCACCGCGGCCGCACACTGGTACGGGCCGCCCCAGACTGCTGCATCGAGACCCAACTGGCCGTTGGCGTTGAGCAGCATGAAGAAATCACGGCGGCCGAAGAGGAGGTACGCGGTGCAGAAGAAGAGGATGGCAAAGCCGGTAGCGAACACCGGCACCCCATCCCATCGATCTTCGGGCTCGACCATGTGCAAGCTCTCGCCGCGCTAGAAGTTGGTGGGCTCAGCGGTGCCCACGCCGCCCGCTCCGCCCGGGTTGCCGATGGAGGGGCCGCCCGTGCCGGCCGCGCCGCCGATGCCCGCGACGAACTGGTTGCCGTTTGCGATGGGGGACAGGTCGATGCCCTGGGCTCCGGTGGCATACCCGCCGTACGACACGCCGCCGCACCCGCCGCCGCCGCCGCCGCCATGGCCTCCGTTGCCCCCCTTGCCGCCGCTGCCGCCGGACCTGGCGCACCACGCGGCCGAGTTCTCCCCGCCCCCCGCACCGGCCACCCCGCCCACGCCGCCCGTGCCGCCGTTGCCGCCCACGCCGCCGCTGCCTCCGATGCCCGCCTGGAAGAAGTTGCCCGCAATCGTCGGTGCGGTGTTGCCCGGAAGGGAGAAGTAGAGGTAGAGGGCAAACGACCCGCCGCCGCCCGTGCCCGGTGCGCCGCCGGTGCCCGCGCAGGCTCCCGCGCCGCCGCCGCCGCCCGTGCCGCCGATCTGCTCGGTGCAGGAGATCTGGTTGTCCACCGCGGCTCCCGCGCCGCCGCCGCCGCCGCCGCCGCCGTGGCTTCCGGGCTGGCCGGAGAACGCGTCCGCCGGCTGCCACAGGCCGTTGTTGACCGCGCCGGAAGGCTGGGAGCAGCCTATCCCCTTGGACCCGTCCGAGCCGTCGGCTCCGGGCTTGCCGTCCGCGCCGTCCATGGGGTGGGTCTCGCTGGGCACGTTGCACAGGGAGCACGCGTCGTAGAACCGGCCGTCCCAGCCGGCAGCGCCACCTGCGCCCGCGCCGGGACCGCTCCCCGCGACGCCGTTTTCCGCGGACGAGGGCGCCACGTCCCACTTGCCGCAGTACGCGTCTCCGCCCTTGCCGCCCGAGGTGCTCGTGGCCCCGCACGTCTTGGAGCCGCCCGCTCCGCCGGTCTTCAAGGCTCCCGCGACGTTGCACACCGTGGAGTTGTACAGGTACGCGGCCTGGCCCGCGGCGCCCTGGGCGCCGTCGCCCCCGTCCTGGCCGTTGGCCCCCGGAGCGCCGTCGCCGCCGTCGCCGCCGAACACGTGGCAGTTGTGGACGTGCAGGTTCTGGCCCGAGTCGCGCACGTAGATGCCGTAGGAGCTCTGGCCCGACAGGTCGTTGTCAAGGCCGAAGAGGGTGAAGCCGTCCAGCGTGGTGACCTCGTCGGTGACGCCGCCGACGGTCACCGCGCCGGGCTTGGCCGGGGTCGGAGCGCCGCCCATGATGACGGTCTCGTACAGCAGGACGTGCCGGGTCTTGAAGTCCGAGCTGTAGCCGCCGTACACGTTGGCCCCGGGCTTGAGGACCACGGACTCGTTGTACACGCCGGTTGCGACGTACACGTCCCGCTTGGAGTCCGCTTCTGCGCGGGCGATGGCGGACACGATGGTCAGCATGGGTGCGCCGATCTCGCCGGTGTTCTGGTCGGAGCCGTTCTTGGCAACGAACACCGCGTTGCCCACCTCCCCGTCCACGCCGTCACAGTCCGTGTCCTTGCCGTCGGGCAGGTCCGGTGCGGGGTCGAACAGGCACTCGCAGCCGTTGGCCGGGTTGCCGTCCACGTCCTCGAACCCGGGCTTGCACACCATCATGCAGTCCGGGATGGCCTTCTCCGTGTTGCACGCGCCCGACGCATTGGCGTAGTTGACCGCGGTGCAGTTGTTGCCGCACTGGCCGCAGTTGGTGTCCGCGACGTAGCGCCCCTGCGCGTCGGTGTACGGGTCGTCCTTGATGCCGTTGCAGTCGTTGTCCGTGCCGTCGCACGCCTCGTCCGGCATGTCGCAGTCGGTCCAGCCGTTCACGGTGCAGAACTGGAACCCGTAGCAGGTGATGCTCGGCTCGCCGGGCAGCGGCGCGGGCGGGAAGGTCTTCTGGCAGCTCTTGCTCAGGTCGAGGTTGGTGCCGTTGCAGGTGCAGGAGTTGGTGACCGGGACGCACTGGTTCGATCCGCCGTAGGGCTGGCACGCATACCCGTCCGGGCAGTCGGTTCCCCCGGTGCAGGGCATGGTGCAGAACGTGCCGTCCGACAGCTGCGCGCACTTGGCCTCTTCGAACAGGCAGTTGTCGTCCGTGGTGCACGCCTCGCAGAGGCTGGCGGTGTTGGGGATGCACTGGAACTCGTTGAGCTTGAAGTACCCGGGATCGCATGCGTCCACCACGCACTGCGGAACCGCCTTGGCCGTGTCGCACTTGGCCTTGGCGTTGGGGAACCCGAACTCGCACGACACGCCGCACGAGCCGCAGTCGTCGAACGCGACGTACTTGCCGCCCACGTCGGTGAACGTCTCGTCCACCTTGCCGTTGCAGTTGTTGTCCTTGTAGTCGCACACCTCTGCCGAGGGGGTCGTTCCCTGGCACGTCATGCCCAGCGCTCCGAGGCACGCGTACGCCCCCTGGCACTTCCCGAATTCGTTGGTCACCAGGCAGCCGCCGCCGGTGGCCAGGCCCTCGTCGATGCTGCCGTCGCAGTCGTCGTCCAGGCCGTTGCACTCCTCGGGAACCGGAGGGACCGCGCTGCACGGACCCCAGCCCGCGGCCGGGTCGCACTCCTGGTACCCGTAGCACGTGCCCATGTCGTTTTCCGCGGAGCAGGGACGCAGCTGCCCCGCGGTGTCCGGCAGGCACTCGCACGAGCCGGAAACCGGCACGCACAGCTTCTCGCTTCCGCCCTCCACCGCGGTGTCCTTGCACGCGAAGCCCGCGGGGCACTCGTCCCCTTCCGAACACGCGACGGCACACACCCCGCTGCCCTCGAGCTGGATGCATCGGCCGCCGGGGCACTGGTTGTCCTTCTTGCACGGGAAGCACTGCTTCTTCGAGTTGGGCACGCACACGAACACGATGTCCGACCCGAAGCCCGCGATCCCCTTGCAGCTCCATCCCGACGGGCACTCGTCGAGACACTCCGACGTGCAGACGAAGCCGTCCGAGCTCTCGATGCAGTAGCTTCCGAGGCAGTCGGAGTTGGATTCGCACGCGCAGCCGTTGCCGTACGGCGGCTCCTCGCACGCCACGGGAACGAAGTCGCCTCCGCCGAAGTCAACCGGAACCGTGTCGCCCGGCGGGAAGTACACGTCGTTGCCGCCCGTGTCCGTCCGGCCGCCCGTGTCGCTTCCCGCAGGTGCGTCGGCCCCGTCACCGGACGAAGTGCTTCCGCCTCCGCACGAAACTGCGATCAATGCACAAAACGTAAATACAGGCAATAATCTGATAGTCATGTTCTGCCCCATAATAACACAAGTCAGAGTATATAGACGCATTGCACGGGTGGCAACAAGCTGGGGCTGCGGCCGTGCCAAGGCATGGGGGCGGTCCTTCGCTGCTCGGCAGGAGGGCACGGCCGAGTTCGAAGAAGGGTGCGCCTGTGCGCTCAGGATGACGGTGCCGAGCATGAACGGCCCATGCGGTGCGGGCGTAGCCGAGCATGGGCAGCAGGGGTGGGGGTCAGGGGCGGATTTCGACGGTGGTAGCGGAGGGGCCGAGAGAGATGTGCAGGACCGTGCCGGTGCGGGTGCCCCAGGGCGTGGCCGAGGTTTCCAGCGGCGTTTCCGTCGAGTCCACCCAGGCCTTGCCGTAGGTCTCGACGTCGGGAAGCGGGACCGTGAGCGTGGCATCGAGGCAGCAGGCTCCGAAGTAGTTGTCGAACTCCAGGCGCCAGACCTCTTTGGTGGGGGTGGCGGCCGTGTGCTCGATGCGCAGGTCGAAGCGATTGTATCCGACCCGCACGCCTCTTGCCTCCATCCACGTCCAGCCGTTGGGCAGGTGCGGGGCCAGGCGCAGCGAGAGGTTGCGGGCGTCGGCCTGGAGTCCGAGGAGGTAGAACACCACGGCTTCCGCGTTGATGCCGCCTTCCCACGGTCGATAGCGCGCGGTGTAGTCCGCGGGCTCGATGCCGATCTCGCTGTACATCAGGTGGAGCGGCGCGAAGTCGTCGAGGATCTGGTATTCGGGCGTGGTGCCGGTGGGGGTTGCGTGGTCCCGCATCCGGTTGAACGCAAGCTCGGCCAGCGGGTGCTGCGCCGCGGCCAGCGCCCAGAGGTAGTGGCCGGGGTTCATGCCGGTGTAGATGCCCTTCGAGATGGGAAGCCCGAACACGTTGACGTACGCTGGGGGCAGCGGCGACACGAGGATGCCGTCCTCGCCGCCCAGCTGCGTGATGGCGACTTCGAGGTTGGAGACGGCCACCGGGTCGTCGGGCGGGATGTAGCCGACCCAGGTGGGCTGGAGGGAGACGTCCTCGAACAGGGCCTTGGCCGGGGAAAGCGTCTGCTCGGCCACGTACGGCAGGTACGCTCCGTCCGCGTTCAAGTACGTGGCCTCGGCCGTGGCGCGCACGTCGGCAGCCCGTGCGGTGAGCTCGTCCGCGTCGTCGTCGGCTCCCACCTGCGTGCACATCTCGGCCAGGGTCTCCGCGCCGACGACCCACAGGAAGGAGGAGAACGCGGAGAAGAACCCGGGGTCGAACTGCTCGGTCAGCGGCTGGTCGTGCGCGACCGCCATTGCGGCCCGGTACGTCTCGTCGCCGGAGAAGGGCAGCAGGTCGCCGACAAACGTCTGCATCCACATCGCGTGCTTCATCATCTCGAGCCGCTCGGGCAGGAAGTCGAGCTTGCCCGAGGCCTTCCAGTACCAGTGGTACATGAACGGGACGTGGCTGGGCGTCTCGGCCTTCAAGTGGTCTGTGCCGGGGCCCATCTGGTCCCAGTCGGGCTGGTCTGACACCGGCAGGTCCGGGAGCAGGTCCGCGTCGTACGCGTTCTTGATCCCGTTGCCTTCGACGCTTCCATACCACATGAAGTCCAGCAGGCGTCTGACCTCTTCGAAGAGCCCGACGGAAAGCAGGAAGCGGACCGGGCCTGCGGAGTCGCGCATCCAGTAGTGCGTGTACTGCGACATGGGGCAGATGGCCCCGCCCGCGGTCTGCTGGGTGAGCGCGACCAGCAGCTGCTGCTCGAGGTACTGGTCCACCATCGGGTCGGGCGTGGCCAGCGTGGTGGCCTGCTCCAGCCGGGTCGACCACCGGCTGTGCGTGAGTTGCAGCAGGTTCTCGAACGCCGCGCCCGCGGTGGCTTTCAGCGTGGCTTCGAAATCTGCGTCGCCGGTGTCCACGATGTATGCGAGGCGCACGGTGTGCTCCGATCCCGGAGCCAGCTCGGGCAGGGTCACGACGAGGCCGGCCTCGCTGGCAGCGGTGGCCTCGTCGCCGAGGACGACGACGGTGCGGCGCTTGGCCTCCTGCACCTCGGAAGCGCCGCCCTGCCATGGCGCCTGGGGCCGGGCGAAGCGCACGAGCAGCTCGAACTGCTGCGGACCCTGCGAGCGGTTGCGCACCGTGGCGGAGCGCAGGACGCAGCGGGATTCGGGCGGGACGGGGTCGCCGTTCTCGAGCGCGTAGGTCTCGGGCAGAGGAGCGAAGTCCAGGGTGTAGAGGCCCGCGACGGACTGGACCGCCTGGGTCCAGACGAACGGGGCCTTCAGGACACGGCCGATCCACTCGTTCTTCCACTGGAGCGGCTCCGCGCCGAGCCTGCGGATTTCGATCCACGTGTCGCTGAAGAACGACGGCCCGCGCTCGTATCCCGGCCCCACCATGGAGTGGAACCGGTTGAACGGCGCGATGTAGCCGACGAAGGTGAACGTGATCCCGTTGCCCACCGCGAGGTCCGCGAAGTGCCGGAGGTCGATGCCGTCCGAGGTGCTCTCGAGCTGATGGGACCACGAGGAGACGTCTTTCAGGAAGGTCAGGTCCGGGGTGCCGGCCCAGTCGGGCCACTCGAGAGGTGCGGGGCCCTGCTTCCAGAGCACTTCGGGAGGCTCGGTGCCCGCGTCCGGAGTCCCGGCCGCGTCGGTGCCGGAGCCGCGGGAATCCGCTGCGTCCGCACCCGCATCGGTGGACGGGCCCGAGTCGCTGCCCCCGGAGCCGCTGCCGCAGGAAGCCGCCGCGACGGCCAGGAGCGCGGCAGCCAGGGGCCACGACAGGCGGACGGAACCGGGCAGGCAGAGCCGCAACAGTCTCATGGAGAAACCTCTCTACGGGCAGCAACAGCCCAGGTTGGCGCAGGTGAGCGCGAGGGTCAGCGTGTAGGGACCGTAGTCCTCCTCTTCGATGCCGGAAAGGCGGCCGTCCACCACGACGGTGTACCAGCCGTCCGCGGTGGCGGTATAGGAGAACGACTCGTTGTCTCCGTCCGAGCCGTTGTCGTAGCACTTGATGAGGTACTTGTCGTTGGCCGAGAAGAAGCCTGCGCTGTCGTCATCGCACTCGGTGCCGGTGTACAGTTTGAGCATCGCGTCGAAGTTGGGCGACGCGGGGATGGCGAGGTTGACCGAGAGGCTGTCGCCCGCAACGAGGTAGATGCGGTAGAAGTTGTCGGAGGAAGCGTCCCAGCAGTCGTCGTGGCCGAAGAAGTAGTTGAGGTTATCGTCATCCGATGCGTCGTAGGTGTCGCCGTTGAACGTGGCCGTGTCGGACGCGTCCAATCGGCCGACGATGAACGCCTTGGAGCACTTCTCACCGCTTGCGGACATGTCGCCCGCGCACCCCTGGGCCGAGCAGTTGGGCTTGCACACGTTGTTGACGCAGGAGTGGTTCGCGGGGCATTGCGCGGTGTCGAGGCACGCGACGCATGCGCTGCCGCCGGGCAGGCAGTAGGGGGTGGCGCCCGGGCAGGGAGAGCAGGACGGGCCGCAGGAGGCATCCTGGTTGCAGAGGGTGCACGCGGCGTCCTTGCAGTGGGGGGTCGGGCCGGTGCACACGAGGCAGTCCGCGCCGCAGTGCACGGGGTCGGACCCGGTGCAGGGCACGCACGCGCCGGCCTCGCACGCAAACGCCTTGCCGCAGGACGTTGCATCGCAGGCGCAGGCGCCCGCGGCGCAGACGGGCGTCGTGCCTTCGCACAGCAGGCAGTCCACGCCGCAAAGGCCCAGCGTCTCGCACGTCACGCATGTGCCGTCGAGGCACTTCACGCCGGGCTGGCACGGATGCGCGTCGTTGCAGTCCACGCACTTGGAGCCGTCGGAAGCGCAGTAGTCTCCCTGTGCGGAGCAGCTCGTGCAGTCCGGACCGCAGTGGCCGTCGACCGCGCACGGTGTGCACTGTCCGGCCTTGCAGTAGGACCCTCCGGTGCAGCTCGTGCCGGTGCAGACGCAGACGCCGGCAACGCAGCTCGGCAGGTTGGCCGGGCACTGGCCGCACGGCCCGGCATCCACGGTCCCGACGTCCTGCGCGGCCAGGTCCGGGGTCGCGTCCGGAAGGGACGTGTCCGGACCCGAGTCCTGCGCCGCGTCCGTGGCCGGGCCGTCGCCGGATGCGGCGTCGAGGGTGTCGGCCGTCGGGACATCCGGGCTTGCGGAGCCGTCCGGGGTGTCCGGAAGGAAGAGGTCCGGCGTGCCGGCTTCGCCGGCCTGCTCGGCAGAGACGTCCACCGGGGGTGGAACGCGGGAGTCGGGGTTGCCGATGAACACCGCGTTGTCGGCCGCGGCCGCGTCGGTGTCCGTGGCTGCGTCGCTTCCGTCCGCGGCGCCGGCGCAGGAGAGCGCGGGCGCCACGAGAACCAGGAGCAGTTGCCGCAAGCGGGCCAGCTGCATGTACCTCCCCGGAGGATGAACCGTGCCTGCCGGCCCGCATTATAGAAAGAAATCCCTCATAGTTACAAGAGCAGCCATTAATTTGACGGAGCGCGGCTTCAATCGGACAATGACTCACTGGACCATCGTGGGTGGAGGTTCGGATGGCCACATCGAGGTTGCGTGGGCTGGCGCTTTCGGCAGCACTGGTGCTCCTGGCTTCGTGCAGCAGCAGTGGGAACGGCGGGACGGACACCGGGGGATCGCTTCCGGACGGGGGGGACTCCGGTGTCAAGGACGTACCGGCGGACCTGGACGTCGTGGTTGGCGACGTGCCTGCGGACACGTCCGAGTCGGGGTCCGTCGCGGTGGAGTACGCGCTCAACCAGGAGAAGACCTGCGGCCTGTCGTTTTCCGGCTACACGCTGCTGGAGGTGTCCGCGCAGCATCTTCCCGAGGAGACGTTCAAGGGTGCCGCGGGGATCAAGTCCGTGGAGCTCTACGTGGGGACCGAGGCTGTGAAGAGCAAGCAGGTGGATTCCACGAGCTCGTCCAAGGACGGCAAGTACACCCTCGAGATCGACGTGGAGGGGAATGCGGTCTTCGAGAAGCTGAAGGTTTCCAAGACGGATGCGGAAGGGAACACGGTCAAGGTGGTTCCGGACGGGAAGATCCAGTTCCTGCTGGTCGTGAAGACCAAGGCCAACCCGGACCCCGAGCCCTCCGGAGCGCGGCAGACCATCCAGCTGAACCTGGACCGGAGCGGTCCGACGCTCATCATCAACTCTCCGACGTCCGTGGACGGAGCACCCGTGAAGACCCAGGGCGCCCTCGATGTCTCGGCAGGCACGAAGGATTCCGGGACCAAGGCGGTGATGCTGCGCTTCTTCGTGGGCGACCTGGAGGTCGCGTCGCTGGAGAATCCCAAGCTGACGAACAAAGTGTCCCTCGACCTGTCCGGCGTGCCTTCCGGCCTCTCCGACCTGCGGGTGACCAGCGAGGACTGCCTGGGCAACATCTCCGAGGCGACGGTGCCCCTGAAGGTCATCGCGACGCCGCGCTTCGAGCTTCCGCCGCTCCTGTCGATTCCGACGAGCTTCGGCATCGTGGCCGGGCTGGTGCGGCCGCTGGACAGCGACACCGACGGTCTGGACACGGACGGTGACGGCAAGGACGCGGACTACGACCAGAACAGCGAGGTCGACCTGGACCGGGACGGCGTGGACGGCCAGGGACCCAACGACATCGTGGTGTACGGCGCCACGGGGGTCGGTTGGTTCCGGGGGAAGGGGGACGGCACCTTCCAGCCGTTCTCCATGCTCTTCGAGACGCCCTCGGTCATCTCGGTGCAGGTGCTGGACATGACCGGAGACGGCCTGCGGGACCTGCTGGTGCTCACGTCCAACGCGGGGGTCACCACGTTGCTGCTGGTGCACCAGCAGCAGACCCTCAAAGCGGACGAGACGGTCGAAAGCGTGGAGTTCGTCGAGGCCGAGACCTTCACGTTTCCGCCCGAGGCCGTGCTGACCGTGATGCAGGTGGGTGACATGAACCTGGACGGCTTCCCGGACGTGATCGTCGGGGGGCCCGGGCAGACGTATGCGGCCGCGGTCCTGCTGCACTCGAAGAAGACGGAGCCCCCGCCGGCCCCGCCGGTTTCGGGGGACGTGGTGAGCCAGGAGGGAAGCGACGCGACCGGAGAGGTGGTGGAGGGACCGGACAGGTACCTCCTGGACCCGGCAGTTCTGGGCGGACCCTACTCGGTCAGCGGGATCGTGCTGGGCCGGTTCAACGGGGACAGCGTGCCCGACCTGATACTGGGCCGCGGGGACACGCCGCTGCTGTCGTGCGTGGTCAACGACAAGGCGGGCGGGTTCGACATCTCGTTCAACCAGCAGTTGTACGGCGAGGGCACCGGAGTGCTGGCTGCGGCCAACCTGCTGGGAAGCTCGGAGGACGACCTGGTGGTTTCCGCGTTCGCACAGCAGGCGCTGTACGTGCTGGAGGGGAACGGCTGGGGGTGCGTCAACGCTCTGGGGCCGCTGTTCGAGGACGAGCACACCTTCGGCGTCCAGCACGTGACCAACCTCATCGACTCCGGCTTCCTGGATGACGGGGCCGTGGGGCTGGGCGAGATCCTGTCGGTGGGCGGCACGGTGGACTCCATCGTGATCCGGGACTTGAACGGGGACAGCATCCCCGACATCGCGGCGGCCGTGCCGGACGCCAACCACCTGGCCGTATTCGTGGGCGACCAGTCGTACCAGGGCCGGTTCCGTCAGGGGTTGTTCGTGGAGCCGGGCAAGGCTCCCCACGCCATGATCCCGGGGCACTTCGACGGGGACACGTTCACCGACCTGGCGTGCGTCGTCGGCGATGGGACCACCGTTGCCATCCTGCTGAACAAGGGCTTGAACCCCGAGGGTGTGAAGCCCGTGGCGCTTCCCCGGTTTGCGGCTCCCATGACGCTTCCCATGCCCGTTGCGTTTGACTGGCAGGGGGGGCGGCTGTCGCCGTCGCACATGCTCGTGGACGACTTCGGCGAGGACGGGTTGCCGGACGTCGTGGTCGCAACGGCCCCTGACAAGCAGACGATGGACTGGAGCGGGCAGGATGAGGAGAGGACGCTTCCTCTGGTCTTGACGTACCTCTCGCAGAAGCCGCCGGTGGGGCCTCCGTTCCCGGTGACTCCGCCGCTCAAGACCGCGACCTCTCTGGTGTTCAACCAGACCCTGGCCGGGCTCGAGTCCGGCTCGCTGGACGGGTACGACACGCAGGCGGACCTGGCGCTGGCCGTTTCCGCCACGGTGGCAACGCCCTGCGCGGGCCGGAACTTCGACGTGATGCGGGGCAACTACGATTTCGACTGGGTGCACGACAAGAAGGAGCTGGGTGGAACGGGCACCGACTTCTACATGAAGTACGACGAGTACTACGGTGCGCCGGGCCAGTTCTGGCCGCTGGGCGGCTTCCTGGGTGTGCAGGCGATAACCGGCATCGCGGTCGCGCCGCTCGACACCGAGCCGCCCGACGACGTGATCCTGTTTGGCCCGCAGCAGGGCACGCCTGGGGACCCCGACTTCCAGCCCGACACGGTGGCGACCTACTTGACGCAGTACGATTCCAACTGGGTCAGCGATTGCCCCGGATATGACCAGACGCACTTCGTCTGTGCGCCTTACTGGCCCATGGAGCAGACGGACATGGACTGCTCGGGCCAGGTCCCCGAGCCGGGCGAGGACGGGGAGCCCGTGGACTTCTGCCACCCGGAGACGGGCGGAGGAGTCTGTCTTGCGGTGAAGGACCCTGCGGACGCTTCCGACGAGCTGAACGTGGGGGAGGGCGGAAAGCGCCCCGTGGCCGTGGTCGTTGCGGACTTCGACGGCGATGCCAAGGGGTGTTCGGACATCCTGGCGGCCAACGAGGACAGCGGCGACGTCACGTACCTGCGGGGCGACTGCGATGCGGGGGTCTACAAGTTCCACAACCCGGCCAAGCTGCCGCGCAAGTTCGCGGTGGGCATGAAGCCCCTGGACATTGCTGCCGCGGACTTCGACCAGGACGGGCACCTGGATGCGGTCGTGGCGTTGGAGGAGAACGTCTCGGTCATCTGGGGCGTGGACGGCACGAAGTTCGAGTCCCCGGTGTTCCTGCTGAAGCTGAGCGACGGGTCCATCGCTCCGTCGTCGGTGGAGGTGGGCGACGTGAACCAGGACGGGCTGACGGACATCATGATGACAGTCCCTGCCGAGGACCGGATCGTGGTCTTCGTCAACGGCGGGCAGCGGGACTTCGTGGGCCCGCACACCATCCCTGCGGGCAAGGTCCCGGTGAAGGTCACGGTAGCGGACATGGACAACGACAAGTGCGACGACGTCGTGGTTCTGAACCAGGAGGGGCGCAGCGTGACCGTGCTTCGCAACCTGCGCTGCGAGAAGTGATGCCGCAGGAGTCAGGACCGCGGCGTCCGCATGGGGCCGAATTGCGCGGCCTGTCCGCGTTCCTTACAATGACCCCCGTTGGAGTGGTGAGATGACCTCCGGTTCCCGAGCTCGAGTCCTTGCCATGCTGGTGGCGCTGTTGCTCCCTGGGGGACCGGTCGCTGCCAAGGGCGCGCCGGAAGGGGCGGAGCCGCCCGAATCGCTGGTGGTGTCCGAGGTGATGCACCAGGCGCCGCCCGAGCTCCAGTTCCCCAACGGGCAATGGTTCGAGGTGTACAACCCCTCTCAAGAGCCCGTGCTGCTGTCCGGGCTGGTGCTGGTGGTGTCGGGAAGCGATGCGACCAGCGCGGCGCACACGGTGTCGGGCCTCGACGCCCCGGTGGTGGGGCCGCACGAGTACGTGGTGCTGGGCGCTTCCAAGGCGCAGGCGCTCAACGGAGCCGTGCCGGTCGCGTACAGCTACGGACCGGGCTTCGTCCTTCCGAAGTCGGGAGGGAAGCTCAGCCTCTCCCTGGGCGACGAGGTCCTGGACGAGGTCGTGTTCGGGTCGGACTACGGCCTGCCGGTGGAGCCGGGGCACTCTCTTTCCCTCGAGCCGGAAGGGCTGTCTCCCGACAGCAACGACCTGGCCGCGGTGTGGTGCGAGAGCCAGGGTCTCTTCGGTCTCGGGCCGCCGCCCGTGTACGCTTCCCCGGGGGTTGCCGGTGCGGAGTGCGACAGCGACGGCGACGGCATCACGGGCGCTGACGGGGATTGCGACGACTGGAATGCGGGGATCGCACCCGGAGTGCAGGAGAAGTGCAACGGCCTGGACGACGACTGCGACGGGAGCGCGGACGAGGAGCCCCTGTCGGAGGTTCCGGCATGGCCCACTGTCGGCGTCTGTGCGGACGCGGGTCCGTACTGCACGCAGGAGGGGTACTGGGAGCAGGCGCCTCCCCCCGGCTACGAGCCGGACGGCGAGGTGTCCTGCGACTTCATGGACAACGACTGCGACGGCCAGACCGACGAGGGGCTCCGCAATGCGTGCGACTCGTGCGGAGTGCTGCCCGACCCCTGTGACGGGACGGACAACGACTGCGACGGCCAGACCGACGAGGACCCCATGCCTGCCGGAGCCAAGGGGCCGGGCGGGTGCGACCTGCCCGACTTCGGAGTGTGTGCGGGCGTCGTGCCGGTGTGCGCCGGCGCTTCGGGCTGGATCTGCCCGGAGCCGCCCGAGGGCTACGAGGCGGAAGAAGGCTTGTGCGACAACCTGGACAACGACTGTGACGGCGAGACCGACGAGGGTTTCGAGGTTGGGGCGCCGTGCGCAAGCGGAGCGGGCAGCTGCCGGGCCGAGGGGACTCTCCAGTGCGCGGAATGGGGGGGCGGGGTCGAGTGCGTGGCTTCCCCGGGACAGGCGGGTGAGGAGCTGTGCGGCGACAACATGGACAACGACTGCGACGGCGAGACCGACGAGGGGTTCCCCATCGGCGAAGCCTGCACCGCGGGTGTGGGCGCCTGCCGGGTGACGGGCAAGTACTTCTGCTCGATGGAGGACGGGCTTGCGGTGATGTGCTCCGCACAGCCGCTTCCTCCGGACACGGAGCTGTGCGGGACCCTGGAGGACGAGGACTGCGACGGAGAGGTCGACGAGCCCGACTGCATCGCGGCAGCGGCCCAGACCGCGCCCGGGTGTGCGGTCACGGGCCCGGGACGTTCCTTCTTGACTCTGGCGGTGGCGGCCGCTATCTGTTGCGTGCTGCTGCGCCTGCTGGCGGCGCGGCGAAGATCCTGGTAGGCGCGAGCCGGATGAGCTTTGGTGGAGTCAAAGTGGCCGTCGCGATGAGCGGCGGAGTGGACAGCAGCGTGGCCGCAGCGCTCCTCGTGCGCGGCAAAGCCTCGGTGATCGGCGTCACGTTTCGGCTGTTTGGCTGCGAGCTGGGCGCGGCGGGCGAGGGATCCTGCTGCAGCAGGGCGGACGTGGCGGATGCGATGCGCGTCGCCAACGCTCTCGGCATCCCGCACGTGGTGACCGACTTCTCGCCGCTGTTCAAGCGGCACGTCATCGACCCGTTTGTCGCCGCGTACCGGGATGGGCTCACGCCCAACCCGTGCGTCCTGTGCAACCAGCACATCAAGTTCAGGGCCCTGCTCGACCTGGCGCAGGCCAACGGGGCCACGCACATCGCCACGGGCCACTACGCCCGGGTCGAGGAGTCCGGAGCGCGGTTCCGGCTCCTGTGCGGCAGGGACCGCGGCAAGGACCAGTCCTACTTCCTGTTCCCGGTGGGGCAGGCGACGCTCTCCAGGACGCTGTTCCCCGTGGGTGACATGGAGAAGCCCGCGGTGCGCGCAGTCGCTTCGGAGCTCGGCTTGCCCGTTGCCGCCAAGAAGGAGAGCCAGGAGATCTGCTTCGCGACGGGCGGGTCCTACGTCCGCTTCCTCGAGATGTTCGGAAACGTCCGGCGAGGCAGCGGAGACGTGGTGCTCGAGGACGGGACCGTGGTGGGGAGGCACGAGGGCCTGCACCGCCACACGGTCGGGCAGAGAAAGGGGCTGGGCATCGGCTACGGGAGCCCGCTGTACGTCGTGGCCAAGGACGTGGAGGGCAATCGGCTGGTGGTGGGGCCCCGGGAAGCGCTCCGGGTCCAACGCATCGACGCCGGGGGTCCGGTCTGGACCTCAGGCATCGTCCCCGTGGCCGGAGCCCGCGTCGAGGCCGCGATCCGCTACCGAAGCAAGCCGGTCCCCGCGACCGTGACCGCCGCGGGTCCGGACGGCTTCTCGTTCACCTTCGACCATCCGGTGGAGGGGGTCGCACCAGGGCAGGCCGCGGTGCTGTACGACCGCGACGAGGTCCTGGGCGGAGGGTTCATCCGCTCTGCGAGGCGCGCGTGAGCACTGGCAGAAGGGTCCGCGTTGCGATCGAGACCCACGGGTGCAGGACGAACCTTGTGGACTCGTCGACGCTGGCCCGGGCCCTGGTGGAAGCCGGAGCCGAGCTGGTGGAGGATTCCGCGGACGCGGACGTGTACGTGCTCCTGTCCTGCACGGTCACCGGCGGCGCAGACCGGGACGCAGGGAAGGCGCTTCGCCGCGTGAGGCGCGAGAACCCCCGCTGCGTGAGCGTCCTGGCCGGCTGCCTTCCCGCCGCGTCGCCCGGGTCGGGCACGGCCGCGATCGCGGACCTTGTGGTCAGCGGAGCCCGGCCCGACGAGATCCTCCGTGCCGCGCTGGGCCGTGCCGCGGGGACGGAGGGCCGTGCGGGCGCGTGGCACGCGCGCGTGGCCCCTCCCGCGTGGTCGGGGTTTGTGTTGGAGCGGGTGCGGCGGCTTTCGCGCGCACACGTGAAGATCGGAGAGGGGTGCGACGGCGGATGCACGTACTGCATCGTGCCGCGGGCGAGGGGGCCGGCCGTGAGCCGGAGCAGGGAGGATGTGCTGGCAGATGTCTCCGCCGCGCTTGCCGCGGGGTTTCCGGAAGTCGTGCTTTCCGGGACACATCTGGCCTTGTGGGGCAGGGACCTGGCGCCTCGAGACTCGCTTACGGGGCTGATGGAAGCAGTGGAGCGGGTGACCGAAGTGGGGCGGCTGCGGCTGAGCTCGCTGGAGCCGGACGCCGTGCTGGGCGAGGTTGCGGCCCGGATGGGTCGGTCTCGGGTGTGGTGCCGCCACGTCCACGTCGCGCTCCAGCATGGAAGCGATCGGGTGCTGGAGCGGATGGGGCGGAAGTACCGGTTCGAGGAGGCGCTGGCGCAGCTGAGGCAGGTGGATGCTGCGGTACCGGGGGTTGGCATCGGCCTGGACTTTATCGTCGGGTTTCCGGGAGAAACGGAATCGGACTTCGACGAAGCGCTGGCGCGGCTGGAGGGGGTGCCGTTCAGCTACCTGCACGTGTTTGCGTTCTCGCCGCGTCCCGGTACGCCGGCAGCGGCGATGGACGGGAGGCCGGGACCGGACGAGGTTCGGCGGCGGTCGTCGGTGCTGCGGCAACTGGGGCAGAGGCGACGTGCAGCGTTTGCCCGCGCGCAGGTTGGAGAGACGGTGGATGTCGTGATGGAGCGCCGGCGAGTTGGAGCCCGGTCCTGGCTCACCGGGTTGACAGATCACTACTTGCGCGTGTATCTGGACGGTGACGACGCGTGGATGGGGAAGCGGTTGACGTGCCGGGTGCGGGAGGTCGTGCCCGCGGGGTTGCTGGTCTCGGTGGAGGGGGGGCAGGCGTGAAGAAACGGTCCGCGGCCAAGCATCCGGAACAGCAGACGTTCGCCGGGAGGCTGGAGGCTCTCCAGCGCGTGCTCGGGGTGACGTTTCTGGATCCCGGTCTGCTGGAGCGGGCGTTGACGCACCGGACGTACGTCAACGAGTATCCGGATGAGCCCGGTGACAACGAGCGGCTCGAATTCCTTGGGGATGCGGCGTTGGAGTTGTCTGTGTCCGAGATGCTGTTCGAGCAGTTCCCGGAAGCCGGGGAGGGAGTGCTGTCCCGTGCCCGGGCCCGCACGGTGTGTGCGGAAACGCTTGCCGGGGTGGCCCGTCATCTCGGGCTCGGGGAGATGCTGCGGCTGGGGCGTGGGGAGGAGCAGACCGGGGGGCGCCAGAAGGACTCCGTGCTGTCGGATGCTTTCGAGGCGGTGCTAGGTGCGGTCTACGTGGACCAGGGGCTGGAAGCAGTGCGCCGCGTGGTGCGCGGGCAACTGGGCGGGGTACTTGGGAAGCCGCAGCAGGACCTCTCTCTTGCGGATCCGAGAACGCGTCTGCAGGAGAGGGTCCAGTCGCGCGGGGGCCAGCTTCCGGTGTATTCGCTGCTGGAGCCGGAGACTCGTGGTGAAATGGATGCCAGGCCTTGGTTCCGGGTTGCGGTGTCGGTAGACGGCCGGGTGTTGGCGGCCGGCGAGGGGCGGTCCAAGAAGGAGGCATCGCGGGCGGCTGCGGCCCTGGCTTTGGAGGTCCTTGGGCCGGAGGTCCAGCTTCCCTGACTGCTTGACAGGAGGGCGCGCGTGGAGTTAGATGGCGCCTCTTCTGTCTTGGGGGCGGCTTGGTTTCCAGGATCATCCCGTTCTTTCTTCCCAATCTCGGGTGTGTGCGCCGGTGTGCGTACTGCGACCAGGGGCGTACTGCGGGAAACGGGTTGCGCCTTGCTGCCGCGTCATCTGCGGAGGTGCGCGCACACGTGTTGCAGGCGGCCGCCTGCATGTCTGAGGACGGGAAGCGGTCGGGGGCCTCGAGTGAGCAGGGGGGCGGCCAGCGGTCGGTGTCGTGGAGGGAGCAGGGGGGCGGCGAGGGGCTGAAGTCCTCTCCCGGGGTGGGGAAGGGAGCGGGGCTGGAAGCCGCGTTCTTCGGCGGAACGTTCACCGGTCTTCCCGAGCCCGTGCAGAGGGACCTGCTGGCGTGCGTCGGCGAGCTGAAGCGTGCGGGGGTGCTCTGCCGTGTGCGGGTTTCCACGCACCCGCTCGAGGTGTCTGAGCGCCAGCTCCACCTCCTGGCGGAGTACGGAGTGGACACGGTGGAGCTCGGCATCCAGTCGTTTTCGGATCGGGCTCTTGCCGTGAGTGGTCGCGGCTATGACGGCGACACGGGGGAGAGGGCGTGCCGTGCCGTGCTGGATGCGGGATTCGAGCTGGTGGTGCAGCTCATGGCGTTCTTGCCGGAAGCCACGGAGGATGACGACGTGGCTTCTGCGCGTCGCACCGGAGCGGTCGGGCCTCATGCGTTGCGCGTGTTCCCGACCGTGGTCGTGGCAGGGACGCAGCTGCATCGTTGGTGGCTGGACGGCACCTACCGCCCGGCGACCGTTCCGGAGGCCTGTGAGCGGGTGGCCCGGATGATCGAGGCGTCGGTCGCCGGAGCAGGCAGCGGCCGCGTTCCTGCGCTTCTTCGCATCGGCTTGCAGCACGGCGAGTGGGAGGAGGGGGCCGTTGCGGCTGGTCCCCACCACCCTGCGCTGGGGGAGCTGGCGCTGTCGGTGCTGCTTTCCCGCTCGCTGGCGCGGGGTGCGGACCGGTGCGGATCCGCGGTAGTCGACGTCCGGCTGGACGCGGGTCTGTCGAGCCTGATGACCGGGCACGGCAGGTTCGGGCTCAGGGACCTGGAGGCACGCCTGCCGGGTCGCAGGGTGCGGCTCACGGTGCTCCGGAGGCGTGGCAGCGGCCCGACCGCTCGGCGAGGGAGCGGCCGCAGGGAGGTTTTCGCGTGCGACCGGTTCCGCGTCGAGCAGCGGGACGGCAGTTTGCTGGTCGAGCCAAACAGAGAGAGGTTGGCAGCGTGAAGGAAGCGGACACAGCGGTTTCCTTTGACTCCGAGCCCCCGTCCGCGTTCGCCGGGGGATGCGTGACCATCGGCAACTTCGATGGCGTCCACCTGGGGCATCGGGAGCTGCTGCGGAATCTGCGGCAAATGTCTGACGGGCTGGGGACCCATGCGGTCGCAGTGACGTTCTGGCCGCATCCTGCCCAGGTGCTTGCCGGCAGACCGCCTGCGTCCCTGCTTCCGCTGAACGACCGGGTGCGGATGCTGCTGTCGCAGGGAGCGGACGCGGTGTGGGTCTGTCCGTTCGACCTGGCCCTGGCGGGGCTGGAGGCTGCGGAGTTCCTCGACCGGGTTCTCGTCAGCAAGCTGTCAGTCCGCGGTGTGGTTGTGGGGCCGGACTTCCGGTTCGGCGCGGGCCGGACGGGCAGCGGGCAGCTCCTCGAGCGATTCGCTTGCGAGCAGGGGATCCGGTTGTCCGTGGTGCCGCCGTGCACCGTGGACGGGATCCGGGTGTCCAGCTCGGAGATCCGGTCCGCGGTGGCCAAGGGCCTGGTGGACGAGGCCGGCCGTTTCCTGGGGCGGTTCTACCGGGTCAAGGGCAGGGTGGTGCACGGAGCGCACCTGGGGACAGGCCTCGGGTACCCCACCGCGAACATCGAGCCTTCCAGGGAGGTGGTCCTGCCGGGAAACGGGGTGTACGTGGTGCGGATGCGGCTTGGAGACGCTCCTGCGCTCACGGTTCCGCTGGAGGGGGTTGCCAGCGTCGGAACCCGGCCGACCATTGACGACGGGCCGGTCCGGATCGAGGTGCATCTGTTTGATTTTGAACGAGAAGTGTACGGTGAGAGTGCCACGGTGGAGTTCCTTCACCGTTTGCGCGGGGAGACCCGGTTCGAGTCGGTTCAGCAGCTCATCGAGCAGATCCGCCAGGATGTGCAGGACGCGCGGGCCTTTTTCGCACTCAAGGGGTAGCTCCGCGGGAATTGGCACGATTTTTTCCCTCTTAATATGTGGGTGGTCCAAAGGTGGCCGCCGTGCTATGCGAACACAGGGCCGAATGGGTCGGCTCGGGTCTTTCGAGGAGGGTTCGTTATGAAGAGGTTCGGTCTTGCAGCAGCGTTGGCAGCATCTCTGGTTCCAGTGGTCGTGGCGGCTGCTCCGGGTGACAAGGTGTACAAGGCTCCGGCGGATTCTGCGATCGTGCAGGACAACACCGCCGCGGACGAAGCTGCGGAGAACGGGGTTCCGGTGGGTGGGGAGTCCCTGCTGCTGAGCGGGGGAGAGATGACGGTGATGACAGCCGGTGCGTCGGTCGTGGGCACGACCATCGTGACCACGGGCTACATGCCGTGCTGGATCTCGAACGACTCGGTGAAGGGGCGATACCGTATCGTGGCTGGCGACACGTTCATGCGCTACACGTCGGGCGGGCGGGTACCCACGGCCAACGCGTTCCACGATTCCACGGATTGCGGCCAGGGCGTGTCCGCGGGCAGCATCGGGTTTGGCCAGACGTTCGAGTTCTTCATCAACAACGCGTATCACGTGGACGAGGTCACCAGCGACGGCGGCAGGACCTTCACCCGGCTGCGGCTGGACAAGTACTGCCAGGGGGGCTGTGCGGAGGCCTGTACGGATCTGACGGATCTTTCTGATTCCGCGTACTGCGACAGCACCACGTCGGGCCAGACGTGGAAGCAGGCGCTGGACCTCGAGGGGGACACGGACGCGTGCCATGCTCCGGACCTGTCGATTGCCTCGGGGTCGTCGTGGTATCCGACGGCTCGCTCGACGGTGGGATACCTGTACCTTGTCGAGGCGTGGGTTTGCGACGCGAACGGCACCAACTGCACGTACACGAGCGACAGCGGCTGCGTGGACGTGACGTTCAACTAGGGGGGACCGCGATGAGTGGTCTTCCCAGGTTTGCAGTGATTCCGTGGCGGCCGCCGATTGTGGTGGCCGCTGCCGCGACGCTCGTTTCGTGCGGCGGCGGGGCGGGAAGCGGCGTTGCCGCAGTCGATCGGCAGTCCGAGACGAGCGGAGTCGGCCTGCAACTCGCCACCGTGTCCGGCGACGGGCTCATGGCCCTGACCTCCACGAGCGGCGTGTTCCATTTCGGCGTGCAGGCTCGGGTGGACGAAGTGGTACCCGGGCAGGAGTACGACGTTTCCAAGGAGGCGGACTGGAAGCTGCTGTTCACCGCTCTGGTGCCGGATGGCGACGGGAGCCCGGTGGAGCAGACAACAGGTGCGGACTGCAAGCCGGTCGAGCAGCCGAACGGCGAGGTGAACGAGGTCTGCGAGATCCCGTACTTCGGGTATGGGACCGACGAGCCCCGGGACGTCGTTGTGGAAGCCGGGGCCAAGGATGCGATGGCCCTGGTCTACTTCCACGAGTTCGGGCACGGGCCGGGCGACCGGGTCGTGATGGACTACTTCCTCATGGCCGCGGTCCAGACACCGGACGGCGGGTGCAGTCTCTTCTACGATTTCTCGCACGTTCCGCTGGAGTTCGTCGTGGGAGAGGAGCTGAAGTTCGATCTGGAGACCGCGGGGTTCCTGGGCATGGCGGCCAGCGGTCCGGTCCTTTCGGTGGATACCGTGTCCGAGATCTGTGGCGACAAGCAGTGCCCGGTGGAGGACTGTGGGCTCTGGCTGTTCCCGGTCCCGTTCGTGGACTTCTGTCCCCTGCCGTCGGTGCAGACGACCGCCGCGGGCCCGGCGGTATCGCACTGGTACGCACGGTGCACGCAGGAGCTTCCGGGGCTTGCCGACTATCCCACGCTGTGACGCCTGCGTCCGCGTTGCGCACCTCCAAGTCTTGCTGTAACATGCCTGTCTAGAGTGCTGACTGGAGGGTCCAGTGCCTGGCCGTGGCAACCACCGATCTCCCGCTTCCGGGGCCCGCGTCGAAGGGGCCCGGGGGCGGTGCGCGTGCGTGGTTCCGGCCCTGGCCCTGGTTGTGGCCGCGGGGAGCGTGTTCTCGTCCGGCTCGTGCAGCCGGGACATGGGTTTGGAGGGCATGGCTTTCGCCTGCTCTGCATCTGCTTCGTGCGCGGCCGGATTCGAGTGCATCGACGGTGTGTGCGAGGAGGTCTGGGGAGGAGCTGGTGCAAGCGCTTCCCTGCGCCTGTCGCTCGTGGGACCCGGAAGCGACATCGAGGTGAACCCGTTCCTCGACTGCCGGACCCTGAGGCTGTGCTACGTGCTGGAAGGGGAGCGTTCGCAGCGCGGTTGCACCGAGCGCGACTTCACCCTTGCGGACGCGGGCGACCCCGTTGATTTCGGGGTGCCTGCAGGGCTCTGGTTCCGGGTGGACGGCGCCTGTCTTCCGGCAGGCTCGGACGTCGCGGCCGCCACGGGCCTGTCCTGCCCCATGTCCCTGGAGCAGGGAAGCGTCAGGGAGGTGCCGCTTCTCATGATGCGCCCGCTGACTGCGGCCGCCACGGTCCTGCTTGCCTCCGGGGAGCAGACCCGGCTGGCGACGGCCCGTGCGGAGTGCTCTGCCGCAGCGCTCGACGACGGCCGGATCCTTGCTGCAGGCGGTGTGGCGGAGGGCGGGGACGCGCTGGACAGCGCGGAGATCTACGACCCGAGGACCGGGGCCGTGGCCGCGGCCCAAGGCGCGCTGGTGACGCGTCGAAGCGCAGCCCCGGCGGTTCGGCTTCCGGACGGCCGGGTGGCGTTGCTGGGCGGCGTATCGTCCGATGGCAAGGCACTGGCCTCGGTGGAGCTGTTCGACCCGGCCAGCGGGACGTTTGCACAGGGGAAGCCGCTGTCAATCCCTCGGGCGGGGCATACGGCAACCGGCCTGGGTTCGAGCGGGGGGGTGCTGGTCGCCGGGGGCACGGGGGATGCTTCCGCTTCCTACGAGATCTGGACGCCGGAGGCCGGGTCCGCGGTGGTGCGGGATCTGGCAGACGCACGCTACGACCACGCAGCGGTGCTGCTGCCCGGTGCGCAGGAGGACGAAGGGGCCCCGGCAGTCCTGCTGCTGGGTGGGCAGGACGGGGATGCCGTTCTTGCCAGCGCGGAGAAGCTGTTCCAGTCCGGAAGCAAGTGGCTGTCCACCCCGCTCCAGCCGCTCTGCTCCTTTCCAGGGGGGGCCCCGGGGGGGCTTGCCCTGTCCGGCCTCGCGGCAGCCACGGTGGAAGAAGAGGCCGGCGCGGTTGTGGCAGGTGGCAAGGGCGTCGGCCGCGGTCAGTGGTCGGATGCCGTGTGCGTCAGGAAGGAAGTCGTATGGTTGCCGGTGTCCGACGATGCATCGCTCTCGCGGTCCCGGGCCTTGCTGTCAGCCTCGGCCGTGGAGAGGCCGTCCGGCGATGCGGTCGTCTTCCTGGGCGGAATCGGACCAGACGGCCCAGAAGGGAGCGGAGACGTGGTCAGGGTCACCCACTCCTCCGGGCAGTCGACCTGGGTCCTGGAGTCGGCCCCCGAGGGCCTGGAGGTTCCGCGGTGGGGACATGCGGCCGTGGCGACCTGCGACGGAAGGGTGTTCGTGGCCGGAGGGTGGACCGGGCCGGGGATGCAGGAGGGCAAGCCCACGGATGTGACCGAGCTGTTCAACCCCTGAGGGAGGAGGAGTGGAGGAGCACAAACAGCCGACGCCCGCGAGGCTCAAGTTCAAGCAGCACGCCCATTTCAGAGCCGGGCGGTGCGTGAGCTGCGACGCGTTTGGAGAGGTGGGCCTGCCGTGCAAGGAGGGGCACTGTGCGCGGCTGGGGTTCCACTTCATTCCCGCGGACAGCCACCGCAGGGCCACGGAAGGCGGGGCCCCGATGAGCGACCTGTTCATCGGTCGCCGGGTGGGGGACTTCCTTGTCGTGGACTACGTGGACCAGGGAGGATTCTCCAACGTTTACCTGGCGTTGGCCTACCCGCTGATGAATCGGGTGGCGTTCAAGGTCATGCATCTTCGCGGGGTTCCGGGACAGAAGACCGGGGGGCCCCTGCGGCCCGAGAAGTTCCAGGCGGAGGCCGAGGCTCTGGCAGCGCTCAACCACCCGAACATCGTGAAGTTCATCTACTTCGGCCAGGTGTTTGACAGGCCCTACCTTGTGATGGAGTACGTTCCAGCCACGACCCTGCACCGGGATCTCGCTGCCAGGGCCAACCGTCGTCACGCGTTCACGTGGGACGAGATACACCACATCGTCAACCAGGTGCTCAACGGCCTCGAGTCCGCGCATCACCTCGGCATCGTGCACCGGGACGTGAAGCCTGGGAACCTCCTGCTCCAGTCGGTCCCGGGGAACCCGTATCTCGTCCGAATCGTGGACTTCGGGCTGGCGAAGTTCCTGGAGACCGGACCGCACACCCTTGCCGGTGCGGGGACTCCGGCCTACATGGCCCCGGAGATGTTCTCAGGTGGGCCGGTGACCCCGGCCACGGACGTGTATTCCGTCGGTGTCGTCCTGTACGAGATGCTGACCGGGCTTCGACCGTTCTCCTCTCCCACGCTTTCCTCTGGCGGGAGGATGGCGGCCGCGGACGGGTGGAACCTTTTTGCTTCCAAGGTGGAGACCCTTGATCTGCCCGAGAGACTCGGCAGTTTCTTCGAACGGTGTCTGCAGCGCGAGGTACGGCTCCGCTTCCGCACCGCACAGGAATTCAGAAGTGCTTTCGAAGAGTTGGACAAGCAGATGCCGCGGGGTGCTCTGTTCGGCCCCGGGGAGTGGCCGCTGGCCAGTTCGAGGCCTCGAACCGAGCTTGGGTCGGATTCGGAGATGGCCGCATCGGCTTCTCCGGGCCGGCTTCCTGACATCCTTCTTCCCCTGGAAGGGCTCCCGTTTCCCCGGAAGCCGGAGTTGCTATTCGATCCGGTGGCGGCCGCGCAGCAAACCCTGCCGGCATCCGTCGAAGTGGCTCCGCAGCGCTCTGTAGAAGCGTCCCCGGTGGAGGCAGCTTCCAAGGTTGTCTCTCCCCAGGTGGGTCGTCCCGCGCGTTTCTCGTCGCGCCGCGTATGGCCGGCGGCCGCGGCAGCGGCCGTCGGCGTTGTAGCCCTTGCTGTCCTGGTGCTTTCTGCAAGTGACATCCTTTCCTGGCCGGTGCTGCCCTGGCTCGGGGCTGGCCAGGGAGGTGTTGCCGACAGCCGTCCCGCAGTGTCTGTCCCGGATCCGAGAGCGCAGCGTCTTGCTCCCCTAACCAAGCGAAACAAAAACGAATTGCACGGGGACGGAGTGGGTGGCCCCTCCCGCGTGGTCGGGGTCCGGGGGACCGGGGACGGGGAGCCGGACAGGGCCGGGGAGGGGGGGCCGGACAGGGCCGGGGACGGGGGGCCGGGGGACGGAGCGGGTGGCCCCTCCCGCGTGGTCGGGGACGGGGGGCCGGGGGACGGAGCGGGTGGCCCCTCCCGCGTGGTCGGGGTTCATGCTGATCTGGACTCGTTGGCTTTGGGCCAGCCGGAATCCCAGCCGCACGCATTCCCTCGCCTGCCGCTCGATCCAAGCTCCTTTGTCGGAGGGACCGGGGACGGAGGGACGGGGGACGGAGTGGGTGGCCCCTCCCGCGTGGTCGGGGCCCGGGGGACCGGGGACGGAGGGACGGGGGAAGGGACGGGGGACGGAGGGACGGGGGACGGGGGGGCGGGG
>Ga0233425_10002490_pt1 | contig 36067 bp, 30 predicted proteins | sample Watercolumn_Towu_2_FD_181712 | JGI IMG/M metagenome (GOLD analysis project Ga0233425, IMG submission 181712) | Freshwater microbial communities from Lake Towuti, South Sulawesi, Indonesia - Watercolumn_Towuti2014_140_MG | ecosystem: Environmental > Aquatic > Freshwater > Lake | place...
GGGCGCTCGCCACCAACCCGCGCATCCTGCTCCTCGACGAGCCGACCGAGGGCATCCAGCCCAACATCGTCGCCGAGATCGGCCAGACGCTGGGGCGGCTCAACAAGGAATTCGGCATCACGCTGATCCTGACCGAGCAGCACATCAAGGTCGCGCGCAAGCTCGGCGACGCCTTCCTGATGATGGAGAACGGCCGCATCGTCGCCCGCGGACCGATCGGCGAGATGACCGACGAGCTGATCGAGCGGCACATGACGATCTGAGCGCCTCGGGCGAGGCGCAAGCCGTCCGGGATGCGTCCTGCCTGGACGGGGCGCGCCGCCGGAATGCTTCGCCGAGCCGCGCGACGACAGGCACATCTTTCGCGTTCAGCGTAAAAAACGTTTCCTGACAAGAAAAACTTGCTTGACCGATAGGCTGGAAGAGTCTTAAATCAGAATAACAAAGACGGGCGAAGTATTCGAAGCAATGCTTGCGAATACGATGGACTGACCTGCCCGGATCTCAACTTCTCAGCGGGGCATCGCGGCTCCGCCGGAATGGGCCGCCCGCCGGATCGCACCGGCAGCGCGTGCGCGCCCGCAACCATCTCCCGCCGCAACGGCGCGGCCGGGATCCACGAGGAGCGACGACGATGGAACCGATCCCGAAGAAGGGCACGCCCGAGCGCCAGCGCCTGATCGAGGCGCACAAGGCGTGCATGGACTCGATGAAGGGGGTCGCCGGCAACTCGGTGCTGCTGTGCGAGACGCCCGGCGACACCACCGTGGTGACCGGCGGCGTCCACGCCGATCCGGTGCTCAAGCGGGTGCTGCTGCGCATGCGCGGCGAGAGCCCGAAGGGCAAGCTGATCGTGATCTGCACCAAGGTCGACGCCGAGTGGCGCATCGCCCGGCTCTCCGGCATTCGCGGCGTGCCGCCCGAATTCGTCGGCGACAAGGTCTACACCGACGAGCAGGAGATCCAGCACGACATCTTCCTGATGCGCCTCGACGAACTCTCCGACAGCTACGGCTTCCCGGAAGATTACCACGAGGGCTGGAAGCGCAAGGACGACAACTGGCCGATCACCTGAGCCGGCCGATTCTCCTCAGAACACGTCGATCAGCGGGAGGCCGTGATGCGCCTCCCGGCGCCCCGCGCGCGAGGATGCGCACTAACGGGCGTGGACCAGAGACGCTCCCCAAAGGATTGACCCGATGACCACCATGAGGCTGACCGGTTACGCCGACAAGTTCGGCGTCCATCCCGGCGATACGATCCAGTTCTACGTCAATTGCGACGGTCCGTCCGAGTACAAGGTCGAGATCGTCCAGATGATCAACGGCGACACCAACCCGCGCGGGCCGGGCTACATCGACAAGCCGGTCGATGCGGCGGTCAACGGCACCTATGCGGGCCGGAAGCAGATCATCCACGGCGGCTCCTACGGTTATGTGCCGGATGCCAAGCCGTTCCACGTCGAGAGCTTCACGCTCCAGTGCTGGATCTGGCCGACCGCGCCCAAGACCCATCCGCGCTACTGGAAGCACGGCCCGCAAGGGCTGGTGACCAAATGGTCGAACGAGTGCGGCTACGGCCTCTTCATCAACGAGGAGGGCTGCCTGGAGCTGCGCATCAACGAGCACCGGATCACCACCGGCGTGCCGATCCGCGACCATGCCTGGCATTTCTGCGCCGCGACCTTCGACGCCGCCACCGGCCTCGTGACGCTGATCCACGAGCCGCAGGTGGTCTACGCCCTCGATCCCGAGATCGAGCCGGTCGAGGCGAGCCTGAAGGTCGCGATCGCCCACGCCCCCGTGCCCGTCGCGCTCGGCGCCTATGTCGAGCGACTGGCGCCCGAGGATCCGCTCGCCGCCTCCTCGAAGCCGGCCGGCGTGGTCTTTGCCGGCAAGTATAACGGCAAGATCGACAGCCCGCGCCTCTGCAGCCGGGCGCTCTCGCGCGCCGAGATCGAGATGATGAAGGCCGGCGCCCAGCCCGGCCTGACCGAACGGCGCAATGCCGGCCCGACCGGCAAGCTCTCCGAATGCATCGTCGCCGCCTGGAATTTCTCCGTCGGCATCGACACCCTGACCGCCAAGGACGAGGGGCCGTATCGCTTCGACGCCACGCTGGTGAACTGCCCCAACCGCGGCATGACCGGCTACAACTGGTCGGGCCAGAATTTCGACTGGAAGCACGCGCCGGGGGAATACGGTGCCATCAGCTTCCACGACGACGACGTGGACGACGCCCGCTGGACCTCCGACTTCACCTGGAGCGTGCCGGAGACCGGCGTGAAGAGCCGCTTCTACGCCGCCAAGCTGACCACGGCCGAGGGCGACGAGGAGTTCATCCCGTTCTGGGTTGTGCCGCGCATCGGCCAGGAGACCGCCAAGATCGCGGTGATGGTGCCGACCATCAGCTACATGGCCTATGCCAACGAGCACGTGGCCTGCAACGCGGGCGGGGCGGAACTGTTCGTCTACCGCGTGCCGATCATGCAGCAGCAGAACATGTTCCTGTCCGAGCACCGCGAATACGGCGGCTCGATCTACGACACCCACACCGACGGCACCGGCATCTCGATCTCGTCGCGCCTGCGGCCGATCCTGTCGATCCGGCCTAAATACGACCACTTCCTCGCCCAGGCGCCGTGGCAATACCCGGCCGACCTCCACCTGATCTACTGGCTGGAGACGATGGGCTACGAGTACGACGTCTTCACCGACGAGGACATCACCTACGACGGGCTCGCCCGCATCGAGAACTACAACGTCATCATCACCGGCTCGCATCCCGAGCACAATTCGGGCACCCAGCTCGACGCGCTCCACAACTACACCCAGCGCGGCGGCCGGCTGATGTATATGGGCGCCGACGCGTGGTACTGGGTCCACTCGTACCATCCCGGCTACGAGGACAAGGGGCGCGGCGTCGTCACCGAGATGCGCCGCTGCGAATCCGGCATCCGCACCTGGCGGGCCGATCCGGGCGAGTACTACCACCAGGGCACGGGCGAACTCGGCGGGATGTGGCGCTTCCGCGGGCGCTACCTCCACTCGGTGGCCGGCGTCGGCATGTCGTCCGAGGGCTTCGACGTCTCGAGCTATTTTTCGCGCACGCCGGACAGCCTGGACCAGCGCGTCGCCTGGGCCTTCGAGGGGATCGATTACGACGAGAAGCTCGGCAATTTCGGTCTCGTCGGCGGCGGCGCGGCGGGTCTCGAACTCGACATCGTCGACACGATGCTGGGCTCACCCCCGCACACCCTGACGGTGGCGACCTCGGCCGGGCGGCACACCGAGGCCTACCTCCTCGTCATGGAAGATTTCGGCTTCAACCAGCAGGGACTCGACGGCACCACCCATCCGCGGGTGCGCGGCGACATCGCCTATCACGAGACCCCCAACGGCGGCGCCTGCTTCGCCTTCTCGTCGATCGCCTATTGCGGCTCGCTGCCGTGGAACAACTGCGACAACAACATCTCGCGGCTGACCAAGAACGTCCTCGATCGCTTCGCCATGGACGGCCCCCTCCCGGCCCCACCCGAGAGCGCGTTCAAGCACCGCGGCCGGGCCGATTACGACCCGACCCCGATGGAGCACCGCAGCCGCAAGGAGCGCGGCGAGCCGCTGCCCGCCTGAGCCCCGATCGTCCCCGCCGCGGCGGGGACCGTTCCGACGCTCCGCCCTTGCCCTCCTCGGGCGGAGCCCCGGTGGCAGCGCCCGTCAGCCCCGATGAACGCTGCCACCGGTCCCATTCCCGGCTCGGCGCGCATTCCGACGAAGTGGAAGCCGGTTCGTCAAAAATGCGAATCAAGGCAAGGATACATAGACGCTGATCTGATGCAGTCAGGTCGGGCAGGGCGCTGGCGCAGGATTGCCAACGATGACAGTTTGAATTTGGTGCTCGCGGCGTGGTCAAGCAGGATTTGAGGTTAGTTGACGGGGGCTAGCGTTCAAAAAAATCGCAATCCTACAGGCAAAAATCTTGGCCGCGAGTGTGACAAGAGGCAGGGAAGGGTCGCAACTACAGTCACTCGAATTTGCAAAATTGAGACCTGCAGCGCTTGCGGCGCAAATGTGGCGAGTTTGATCGAGTAAGTGCCTGGCGGCTGTGGCCTGAGGAGGTGCAATTCATGAAAGTGAGTCCGAGTCAAATTGAAGAAATATTTGCATTGCCGGGTATAAAGCGCTTCGAGCACTTCATCAAAGTCATTGTTGGCTGGGAAGAGATCTGGGGGCTGTATCAAGAGGGATGGGCTCTTGCAGCGGCGGATGAAGGGACACCAGTCTTTCCACTGTGGCCTGCCAAGGAATACGCGCAGGTTTGTGCTGTCAACGAGTGGGCCGGCTATGAGCCCCGCTCGATCGGTTTGGTCGAATTCATGGAGGTGCTGTTGCCTAAGTTGAAGCTGGACGGTGTCTTGCCCGGCGTACTCTTTACGCCGGCAGGAAAAGGGGTCACGCCTTCGGTGGATGATTTGAGGCTGGCCGTTGAGGCGGAGCTGCAGAACTACTGACCTCTCCGACGTCTCCCTCGCGAGGGCGTTACTATGTCTGGGATTTCCTCATTGCCTCGATGAGCGCGATGTCGTTCTTGAGCAGTTACGTTGACGCGTTGTCCAAACGCGATGGTGCCTTGGCGCGCGCTGATCCCCACCCGAAAGGTTTAGCTGCGCCAGCCCGAAAAGGCCGTCCACCGTGAGCGCACTCGGGTCGAGTAACTGATTAACCGGTTCAAGCAGTGCCGCCGCATCGTCACCCGCCACGATAAGCGGGCGGCTAACGACCTCGCCATGGTCACCCTCGGCATGACCATGCGCTGGCTCACATGACTTTGCAAAGACACCCTTAGAGTGAGAGGAGTTCATGGCCCTCGCCGTCGCCTCCGCCGGCTTCGTGCCGGACCGCCCCGATCTCGGCCACCGCGCCGAGGGGCTCGACCTCGCCGACCCGGCCTTCTTCGCCGACAGCCTCGATCCGGCCGCGCCGCGCCTGCTGCCGCCGGCGGCCTACCGGACGCTCGCCTTCGCGGAACTGGAGGATGATGCGGTCTGGACCCGATCCTGGCTCGCCATCGGCCTCGGCGCCGAGATTCCGGCGCCCGGCGACCTCCTGCCCTTCACCGCCGGCCATCACGGCCTGCACGTCCAGCGCGGGGTCGATGGCGGCCTCGTCGGGCGCTTCAACAAGGCCCAGCACGGCGGCTGCCGCGCGGTGCCGCTGCAGTGCCGCACCGGCACCAAGACCCGCTGCTCCTTCACCGCCTGCGGCTACAGCCGCGACGGCGCCGTCCTGCCCGCGGGACGGGAGGGGCCGACGCCGGCGATGCACCAGTATCTCGGCCTGCGCCCGGAGCGCCTGTTGCCGGTCGCCGCCCGCGCGTGGGGGCCCATGGTGCGGATCAGCCTCGACCCCGAGGCGGCGCCGGCCGAAGTGCCGCCGGACGGCCTGGTCGCGCGCTCCGGCGAGACCCGTCGAGCGGAGTACGCCGCCAACTGGAAGCTCGCCGCGCAGGCTCTGGCCGAGGGCGAACGTCTCGAGCACGCGCCGGACAGCCTGCATCTGAGCGGGCATCTCGCGACGGGAGAGGTCGCTGCCATCGCCGTCCATTTCCCCAACCTCGTCCTGATCGAGGCGCGCGGCGAGACCTGCGCGGTGATCCTCCAGCCGACCGCTCTGGGTCAGACGCTGCTGCGGATCGGGCTGCTCGGCCGGGACGGCGCGGAGCAGGGGGATCTCGAAGTCGCCTGGACGGCATGGCTTGCCGAGATCGCCGCCCGGATGGCGCCGGCCGTCGCCGCGCAGGCGGCGCTCACGCGCCCGGAGGCGGACCGGCCCCTTCCGACAAACGCCGCCGGTCTCTGGCTGCAGCGATGCATCGCCGCCCGCGTGCGGGCGCGGCCCGCCGCCACGGACACCCAGCCCCTCTATGCCACGGCCCAGGGCCGCGGCTGCTGACTTCTTGGGAGACGTCGATGAGCCTTGCCGTCCAACCCCTCGCGCCCGCCCTCGCCGACGGCGTCGCCGCCTTCCAAGCCCGCGCCTACGACAGGGCGCTCGCCGTGTTCCAGCCGCTCGCCGAGGCGGGCGACCCGGAGGCGCAGGCGTGGCTCGGGGCGCTCCATGCCGGCGGGACCGGCGTCCCCGGCTCGCTCTCGAAGGCCTTCGAATGGTATCGCCGCGCCGCCGAGCAGGGCCACGGCCCGGCCGCGACCAATGTCGGGGCGATGCTGGCGATGGGGCAGGGCGTGGCGCAGGATCGCGCGGAAGGCGCGCGCTGGCTGGAGCGGGCCTCGGCCGGCGGCGACGTGATGGCGGCCTACAATCTCGCCACCCTGCTGGCCAAGGGAGACGGACTTCCGGCGGACCCGGCCCGCGCCGCCGCCCTCTACCGGACCGCGGCGGAGGCCGGGCACTACCCGTCCCAGGCCCGGCTCGGCCATCTCTACGCCCACGGGATCGGCGTGGAGCGCGACCGGGTCGAGGCCTTCGCCTGGCTCTCGCTCGCCGCCGGGCACGGCGTGGGCACGGCGCTCAACGCGCTGGAGGAGGTGATCAAGGAGATGTCGGCCGAGGAGAAGCGCGAGGGGGCCGCCCGGGCGCAGGCGCGCCGCACCGAGTCCGGCCGCATCGCCCCGATCCCCGCCTGAGGGGCGCCCGATGACCGCCTACAGCGTGCAGCAGATCAAGTTCGAATTCATCAGCTACGTGAAGGAGTTCGGCGCCGATTTCTCCGCTTGGTCGGTGGGCGTGGCGGAGGATGCGCCCGCCGCCCTGTTTCGCGAGCACGGGATCGACGAGACCCGCGACATCTGGCTGTGGAAGCCGGCGGTCTCGCCCGCCGCCGCGGCGATGGTGCGGGACTGGCTCTGCGGGCGCCAGGGCGCCGTCGCGCTGGCAGGGGAGGGGCGCCAGGTCTTCCTGTTCCGGCGCGGACCGGGGAGTGAAACGCCGGACGCGGGATAGAGGCACGGCGGCGTCGCCGAACCCGTCTCCCCTCGGTGCGGCGAATCGCCGGCCGGCGCGTTGTCGTCGTCAGCCGACCGTGACCGGAGCGTCCCCATGTTCGTTCGTGCCACCGTTCTGCCCGTGATCTCCCTCTTGGCCTCCCTTCTGGCCTCGCTCCTGGTCATGGCGCCCGGTGCTCAGGCCGCCCCCTTCGACGATCTGAAGGATGATCTCGCGGCCTGCCTTCGATTCGAACTGGAGGGGACCAAGGGGCAGCGGCAGGGCCCGGCCACGGCGGGGGCGGAGCGCGCCCTCCAGCGATGCGCCGGCGAGATCGGCCGGCTCGAGCGGGCGGATCCGCGCCGGCTGCGGAGCGACCGCGGCCTCAGCCCTTCGACCTGGGCTGTGATCGAGAGCGTGTTCGGTCCCGGCAGCCGCGGGCGCCTGTCCGGTCTGCGGTTCTGATCCGGGGCAGCGTCCGCGCCTTCGGGGAAAGCCGATCCGGACGATGCCGCTCGGACCGGCTCGGCCGTCATCGCGGCCGGCGCCCGCAGCCTCGGCCTCCGGCGGCCAGAGAGCGCCCGATGCCCGTCGCGGAGGGTGCGAACCGGGCGCTCCTCAGGGCGCGGCGGCCGTTGAGGGGCCTCGTCCTCCGCCCGGCCGAAGGCCGTCATGCCGTGTGACGCCGCCCGGGCCTTCGCCATCGCCGCGGGCTGTGGCTTATAAAGCAGGGGCGGGGGCGGGCCGCGGCGCCGGGCCGACGCGGGCCGCCCGAAGCGAGGGGGCTCCATGGCGATCGTCGGCATTGATCTCGGCACCACGAACTCGGCGGTCGCCGTCTGGACGCCGGAGGGGCCGCAGCTCATCCCCAATGCCCTCGGCGAGCCGCTGACGCCCTCCGTGGTCGGCCTCGACGCCGACGGGACGGTGCTGGTCGGCCGCGCGGCGCGGGAGCGGCTGGCCACCGAGCCCGAGCGCACCGTCGCCTCGTTCAAGCGGTGGATGGGCTCGGGCCACGTCACCCGGCTCGGCCGCGGCCAGAGCTTCCGCCCGGAGGAATTGTCGGCCCTGGTGCTGAAGAGCCTCAAGGCCGACGCGCAGGCGCATCTCGACACGGAGGTGACCGAGGCGGTGATCTCGGTGCCGGCCTATTTCAACGACATCCAGCGCAAGGCCACCCTCGACGCCGCCCGGCTCGCCGGCCTGCCGGTGGAGCGGCTCGTCAACGAGCCGACCGCGGCGGCGCTCGCCTACGGGGTCGCGTCCAGGCAGGAGGGCACCGTCCTCGTGTTCGACCTCGGCGGCGGCACCTTCGACGTTTCGCTGCTCGAACTCTACGAGGGCGTGATGGAGGTGCGCGCCACCGCCGGCGACGTGGCGCTCGGCGGCGACGACTTCTCGGAGATTCTGGCGGGGGTGATCGCCGACGACCAGCGGGTCGCTCCCGACAGCCTCTCGCCGGGCGACCGCGCCCGCCTGCTGCGGGTCGCCGAGGCGGTCAAGCGCGGGCTCACCGCCGCGCCGGAGGCGGCCTATGAGATTCGGCTCGGCGAGGCGGTGCGGCGGGGGCAGCTCGACCGCGCACGGCTGGAGGCCGCCGCCGCCCCGCTGCTGCACCGCCTGCGCGCCCCCCTGGAGCGGGCGCTGTCGGATTCCGGCAAGCGGCTGGCCGATCTCGACGGCGTGATCCTCGTCGGCGGCGCGACCCGGATGCCGGTGATCCGCAGCCTCGTCGTCCGCCTGTTCGGGCGGCTGCCCCTGGTCCATGTCGATCCCGACACGGCGGTGGCGCAGGGGGCGGCGGTGCAGGCCGGGCTCAAGGCGCGCCACGCCGCCCTGGAGGAGGTGGTGATGACCGATGTCTGCCCCTTCACCCTGGGCATCGCCATCACCGAGAACGCTCGCACCGCCGGGACGACGCAGGTGATGCTGCCGATCATCGAGCGCAACGCCGCCGTGCCGGTGAGCCGGGCCCACCGCATCACCACGGTCCACGACGGCCAGGACCATATCGAGGTGAAGGTGTTTCAGGGCGAGAGCCTGCGCCCCGACGACAACATCCCGCTGGGCCAGGTTCCGGTGACGCTGCCGAAGGCGCCGGCCGGCGCCGAGACCGCCGAGGTGCGCTTCACCTACGACATCAACGGGGCCCTCGAGGTGGAGGTCGCGGTGGTCTCCACCGGCCTGCGCCGCCGGCAGGTGTTCCGCAACGGCGCCAATCTCGACGAGGGGGAGATCGAGGCGCGCTTCGCCGCGCTCGCCGCGATCAAGCTCGCGCCGCGGGAGCAGGCGGAGAATCGGGCATTGCTCGCCCGCGCCGACGCGCTCTACGCGGAGCTTCGCGGCGACCTGCGCCAGCACGTCGCCGGGCGCGTCGCCCGTTTCGAGCGCGAGATCGCCGAGGCGTCGGGCAGCGAGCCCGAGGCGCTGCGGGCGGCCTTCGCCAGCGAACTCGACGCCCTCGAAGATCATCGCTTCCGGTTTTGAGCCCCGTCATGAGCGACAGCGCCTGGCGCCTGCTCGGGCTCGAACCGACGCGGGACGCGTCGGCGATCCGCCGCGCCTATGCCCGCCGCCTCAAGCTCACCCGGCCGGACGAGGATGCCGAAGGCTTCCAGTCCCTGCTCGCCGCCCGCGAGCGCGCTTTGGCCGAGGCGCGGCGGCCCCTGTCCGAGGCGTGGCAGGACAGCGAGAGGGATAGCGGGGAGGAAGAGCCGGCAGACGAGCCGGCCGAGGCGTCGGAGGCCGGGGCGGCCGGGCCCGGCGGGGCGGGCGTGATCGTGGAGAGCGGATCGCCGGATCCGGGACCGGCCCCGGAGGTCGATCCCGCTCGGCCGGGGCCGCCCCTCGTGCGCGATCTCGAGAACCCGGCATCGGCGCCCGGTGCGCCGGCCCTGCTCGTGCGCGACTCCGACCCTGCGCCGCCTATCGATGCTGCGCCGGCTACTGACGCTGCGCCGACGCCCCTGGTGATCGACATCGCGCCGCTCGAAGCCGGGCCGGCGCAATGGCAGGAGGCACGCGCGCTGGAAGCCGATCTGCCGCCGTTTCTGCGCGACGGGGCGGACAGCCTGACCGCGTGGCTGGCACGGGCGCGGCGGCTGCCCGCCGGGCCGCGCGCCCTGGCCGAGGCCGCGCTGCTGCGGGCGCTGTTCGGCCTCTGGCGCGGCCCGGACGGACGGCTGACGGCGAAGCGCGTCGAGGCCACCCGCGCCGCGATCCTGCCGGCCGCCCCGGTGTTCGGCTGGCCGCGGGAGGATGCGGTTCTCGCCGCTCGCTTCGATCCGCGGGATGCGGCCGTCGCCACCCAGATCCTGCGCGACGTGATTCCGCCCGAGCCCGGCGATCCGGCCGTCGTGGCGGTGCCGGTCTTCCTCCGCGGACGCCTGCCGCTTCAGGCGGCCGACGCCCGCGCCTTCCTGGAATCCGCACCCCGCGCCCTCAAGGCCTACGAGGCGATGCGGCAGCGGGTGCCGCCGCCCCGCCGCCTCTGCCCCTACGCGCTGCTGGCGCCGCATGTCTGGGCGGTGGCGCACCGCCGCTGGGGCGTGGCGCTCGCGGCCCTGGCGGGGCTGTGGCTCTCCTTCCTCCTGTCGAACGTCGCCATGGATGAGACCGGGGGCAGGGCGATCGCCTGCGGCGCCCTCGCGCTCCTCGTCTGGGCGGGCACCGCCGCCGTGACGGCGGTCCGGGCGGACCGGATCCAGATCGCGGCGGCGGCCCGCGCCGCGCGCCGCGCCGGACGAAAGGGCGTGTACGCCCCGGCTGAACGCGCGACGCGTCTGCGCAGGGCCGGGGCGCGCATGGGCGGCTGGGGCTGGCTGGCGCTGATATGGGGCGGCTCCATCGCCTTCATCGGCCCCTATTTCGGGCTGATCGCCCTGATCGGCACCGCGCTCGGCGGCTAGATTACCGCCTCGGCTCGGCTGAGCGGGGACGGAGGGCGGCGCAGCCCCCGCCAGGGACGGGACCGGACCCGAGCCGGATGCGGCGGGTGTGAGCGAAGCCCGGATCCGCCACTCCGGAGGGATCGGCCGGATCGGAGACGAGGGAGGAAACCGGCATGGACGGCACGCCGTACGGAATCGCGGATGCGGAGCGCGACCTTCGCGCCGCTCTGGGGCAGGCGCCGGCCGGGGCGGTCGCGGGCGCCTGGAGCGCCTCGACGATGCAGGCGGGGTATTCGGACATCTCGGGCGGCTACACCGATGCGGCGGGGCATGACGTGGACGCCGAGCCCCGCAACGCCTTCGCCGCCGTCGAGGCGGCGGTGAGCCGCCTCGTCGAAGCGGGCGGCGCCCCCTTCAACCGTGTCGAGATCCGTTGGAAGGCCGATCGCTTCCCCCTCTCTCTCCTCGGGCGGCCCGGCCGCGTCCGGGTGGAGACGTCGTTCGATCCCGGCATCGTCCCGCGCGGCCCCGAGGACCCGGCCTACGAGGCGGCCGCCGCGGCCCGCTACCGGTTCTGGGAGGCGCGCGGCCGCCGCGTCTGCGGCTACGCCGCGCAGGATCACCACGCCAACATCCACGGGCAGACGAAGTGGTTCGGTCCCCATCGCCGGATCCTGCTGCTGCGCCCGGCCGAGGGGCCGAGGGAGGGGGCGGCCGAGGGCGCGGTGCTCGCCACCGACGGTCTGTCCACGCCCTGGGCCGGCATCCCAGACCCGGAGAACGGCGTCGCCTGCGAGGTGGCCCTACGGCTGCCGCGGGGAGAGGCGGCGGAGACCGAGCGGGTGCGGCTCTGGACCAACATCCTGATCAGTCTCGGTGACCGCGTCTCGGACGGATATCGCGTCGCGAGGGATGTGGAGAAACACGGCGCGATCCTGTTCAGCCGCCTCCCGGCCGAGTGCGCGCCGTTCGAATACGTGATCCTCACCGGGGCGGCGGACGGCGCGGCGATCCCGGATCTGCCGTTCGGCTCCGTCCCGCTCCTCGAAGCCGTCCCTGTCACCGCGGCCGAGGTAGCCGGGGGCGATCCGGACGAGGCCTGGGAGGCGGGGACGGCCCGCGCGGCCCTCGCCCGGCGCGACAGGTCGGCGCCGCTCTGAAGCCGGCCCGACGCCGCAATAGGTTCGGCGCCTCGGATCGTGTCGCCCGCCGTCATCACGGGGGCAATGAAGCGGCCGAGCGGCCGTCATCCGATCCGTCCCGTCCCGATGCGCCCGACCGCTGTGGCGAGGCCTGCCGATGAGCATCCAAAATGCACGGATTAAAATTCAGGAACAAAGATCCTCGGCCCGGGATATCTCGACAAAAGGCAAGCTTCGGGGGAGTTCGATGCAAATTTTCGTGATCACATCATAGGTTGCTGCTGAGATTATTTGCCTCAATTGCATTAAAATTTGTTGGTTTTGCAGCGATCGATGGAGTTGCGCGCCTGCTCATGAAAGATCTTGCCCTCATCACGGGTGGTGCCGGCTTTATCGGCCGTCATCTCACGAACGCGCTTCTGGCTCGCGGATATCGGGTTCGAGTTCTCGACAGCCTGATCGAGCAGGTGCACGGCGACGGAGCCGCTCCACGGGGGCTCGATCCCGCGGTCGAGTTCGTTGAGGGCGATGTCCGGGATGGTGGGGTCGTGGCGCGGGCGCTCGCCGGGGCGACCCACGTGGTCCATCTCGCGGCGGAAGTCGGCGTCGGCCAGAGCATGTACGCGGTCGAACGCTACGTCTCGGTCAATGATTGCGGCACCGCGGTCCTGTTCCAGGCGCTGATCGAGGCGCCGGTGAAGCGCGTCGTCGTCGCCTCCTCCATGAGCATCTACGGCGAGGGGCTCTACCGCACGGAAGGCGGCGCCCTCGTCGAGGACGCGGTGCGAAAGGCCCGCAAGCCCGGCGAGCCCTGGGACCCGCTCGGGTCGGACGGGCATCCGCTGCGGCCCGTGCCGACCCCGGAGACCAAGCGCCCGGCGCTCGCCTCGGTCTACGCACTGACGAAGTACATGCAGGAGCGCCTGACCCTGACCCTCGCGCCGGCCTACGGCATGGAGGGCGTCGCGCTTCGGCTTTGGAACGCCTACGGCCCCGGCCAGGCGCTCTCGAACCCCTATACCGGCGTGCTCGCGATCTTCGCCGCCCGCCTCCTGAACGGCCAGCCGCCGATGATCTTCGAGGACGGCGAGCAGAGGCGCGACTTCGTCCATGTCGAGGACGTGGCCCAGGCCTTCGTGCTCGCGCTCGAACACCCGGCCGCCGTCGGGCAGGTCTACAATGTCGGCTCGGGCCAGGACCGCACCGTGAACGAGGTGGCCCGCCTGCTGGCCCGCGCCATGGGCCGCGAGGACATCGCTCCCCAGACCACCGGGCAGGCACGCCTCGGCGACATCCGCCACTGCATCGCGGACATCGGGAAGATCACCCGCGAACTCGGCTATGCGCCGAAGCGCGACTTCGCGGAGGGCCTGGCCGAACTCGCCGCCTGGGTCGCCGAGCAGCAGGCGGTGGACCGCGTCGCCGAGGCGCGGCGCGAACTCGAAGCGCGGGGGCTCGTCGCGTGAGCGCCGCCGGCCCAGGCCCGGCCCCCGACCGCCGTCCGATCCTCATCACCGGCGGCGCCGGTTTCGTCGGCGCCAACCTCGCCGACCGGCTCGCCGCCGAGGGGCACACCGTCATCATCTACGACGCGCTGGCGCGCGCGGGCGTCGAGCGCAACCTCGCCTGGCTGACCGAGCGGCATGGGGACCGGATCGCGCCGGTGATCGCCGATATCCGCGATCGCGACGAACTCGCCCGCGCCGTGGGCGAGGCCGGCGCCGTGTTCCACTTCGCCGCCCAGGTCGCGGTGACGACGAGCCTCACCGCGCCGCGCGACGACATGGAGGTCAATCTCGGCGGTACGCTGAACCTGCTGGAAGCGCTTCGCGCGCGCGGGGAGGCGGTGCCGCTGCTCTTCGCCTCGACCAACAAGGTCTATGGCGGCCTGCCCGACGTGGCGCTCACGCTCGCGGGCGACGCCTACCTGCCGGAGGACCCGAGCCTGCGCCAGCGCGGCATCGGTGAGGATCGGCCGCTCGATTTCCACACCCCCTACGGCTGCTCCAAGGGCGCGGCCGATGCCTACGTGCTCGACTACGCCCGCACCTACGGCCTGCCCACCGTCGTGATGCGGATGAGCTGCATCTACGGCCCCCGGCAGATGGGCAACGAGGACCAGGGCTGGGTCGCCCACTTCCTGATCCGGGCGCTCAAGGGCGAGCCGATCACCCTCTACGGCGACGGACGGCAGGTGCGCGACATTCTCCACGTCGACGATTGCGTCACGGCCTACCGGGCGGCGCTGGCACGGATCGACCGCGTGGCGGGCCGGGCGTTCAACCTCGGCGGCGGACCGGCCAACGCCGTGTCGCTGCGCGGGCTGATCGCCCATGCCGGGCAGTTGCTCGGCCGTGAGATCGCCGTCGAGACCGGCCCGTGGCGGCCGGGCGACCAGCGCTATTACGTGTCCGACCCGAGCCGCGCCGTCGAGGCGCTCGGCCTCGCGCGGCCGCTGTCGTGGCGCGAGGGCGTCGCCCAGCTCGCCGGCTGGCTCGGCGAACGGGTCGGAGACGATCAGTCCGCCGAACCACGTCTGCGGCGCCAGCCGGAGGCCGCGCTGTGAGAGTCGCGCTGGTCAACCCCGCCTGGGACTTCCGCAACAGCATCTATTTCGGCTGTCGCGAGCCGCACCTGCCGCTCGAACTCGGCTACGCCGACGCCCTGCTCCGGGCCGCCGGCCACGAGGTGCTGATCGTCGACGCGCATCTCGAAGGGCTGACAACCGACGAGGCCGCCGACCGCATCGCCGCCTTCGCCCCCGGCATGACCGTGGTGACGACGGCGCCGACCTACCTGTTCTGGCGCTGCGCGCCGCCGGAGCTTCGCGTACCGCGCCTCTTCCTCGACGCGCTTCGTGACCGCGGCGGTCGCACCGTCGCGGTCGGCCCGCACGGCTCGGCGACGCCGCGCCCCACCTTGGAAAAGCTCGGTTGCGACGTCGTCGTGCGCGGCGAGTGCGAGGAGATCGTCGCCCGCCTCGCCGACGCGGAGGATCCGCGCACGCTGCCCGCGCTCGCCTATCGCGCGGGGGAGGACACCGTCGTCACCGGCCCGCCCCATGCCGGCCGCTTCACCGACCTGCCGGCCCTCCGCTGGCCGGACGACTGGATCACCCGCCACCAGCACCACCATCACCGCTTCGACAGGGCGCCCGACGGACCCGGTGCGGAGGTCGAGGCCTCGCGCGGCTGCCCCTATACCTGCAGCTTCTGCGCAAAGATCGACTTTCGCGACAAGTACCGCCGCCGCGACCTCGCTCTCGTGCTCGACGAGATCGACGGCCTGATCACGCAGGGCGCGACCTACCTCTACTTCGTCGACGAGATCTTCCTGCCGCAGAAACCGCTGCTCGAAGCGCTGGTCGGCCGGAATATCCAGTTCGGCGTCCAGACCCGGATCGACCTGTGGAAGCCCGACATGCTCGACCTGCTGGGCACGGCAGGCTGCGTCTCGATCGAGGCCGGGGTCGAGAGCCTGACCGAGGAGGGCCGCGCCGCCCTCGACAAGCGGTGCCGCGCCTCGACCGACGACCTCGCCGAGCGCCTGATCTACGCCCGCCGCTCGGTGCCCTTCGTCCAGGCGAACCTGATCGCGGTGGCGGGCGACGACCCCGACCTCGTCGCGCGCTGGCGCGACCGCCTGCGCGGGCAGGGCGTCTGGGCCAACGACCCGGTCCCGCTCTACCCCTATCCGAGTTCGCCCGATTACCGCCGGCTCTGGGGCGAGCCCGACGACGGCGCCTGGGAGCGGGCGCACGCGCATTACCTCGGGCAGTTCGAGCGCTTCAGCGACATCCAAGAGGAGCGTCCCCTGCCGCTCTCCGAGCTGGAGGCGGGCTGCGGATGCCGGTGAGACCAGCCCCGGCCCACATCCTGATGACCGCCGACGCCCTTGGCGGCGTCTGGCAGTACAGCCTCGAACTCGCCGCCGGCTTGCGGCGGCGCGGGCTGACGGTGACGGTCGCGCTGATGGGACCGGTGCCCTCCTTCGAAAATCTGGCCCGGGCCGAGGCCGACTGCGGTGCCCGCATCCTGCCGACCGGCCTTCCCCTCGACTGGACCGCCGGGACGGCGGACGAGGTGACGGGGGCCGCCGCGGCGCTCGCCGACCTCGCCCGCATCCTGCGCGCCGACCTCGTCCATCTCCACGCTCCGGCCCTGGCTCTGGCCGCCTTCGATGTGCCGGTCGTGGCCGTGTGCCACTCCTGCGTCGCGACGTGGTGGGCCGCGCTCGGCGACGGCCCGCTGCCGGACGATCTGGCATGGCGCGCGCGGTTGGCGGCGGAAGGCTGCCGCGCCGCCGATCGGCTGCTCGCGCCGACCCGCGCCTTCGCCGAAGCGACGCGGATGGCCTACGGCCTCGACCAGATGCCGGAGGTGGTGCGCAACGGGCGCCGGCCGGCTGAGGCACCTTCGGAAGCGGCCCCGGCCGCGCACGCCTTCACCGCCGGCCGGCTGTGGGACCGCGCCAAGAACACTGCCGCCCTCGACCGGATGGCCGGACGGCTCGGCGCGCCCGTCTACGCCGCCGGACCGGCCGAGGGGCCGAACGGCGAGAGCTTCGCCGGCAAACATCTCCGCCTGCTCGGCCGGCTCGACGCGGCGCGGATGGAGCGCGAACTCGCGCAGCGTCCGGTCTTCGTCTCGCTCGCCCGCTACGAACCGTTCGGGCTCGCGGTGCTGGAGGCGGCGGGCGCCGGCTGCGCCCTGGTCCTCTCCGACATTCCGAGTTTTTCGGAGCTGTGGGAAGGCGCTGCCCTCTTCGTCTCGCCCGATGACGATACCGCGGCGGCCGATGCCGTCCAAAACCTTCTCACCGATCCCGGGCGGCGGGCGTCGCTCGCCGAGGCCGGCCGGGAACGGGCCGCCCGCTACGGCACCGGGGCCATGGCCGACGGCGTGCTCGCCGTGGTCCGCGCTCTCCTGGGCGAGACCCGCAGCCGCACGCGCGCCAGGACTCTCTCAGGGGCCGCGGCATGAGGATCGTCTACTTCACCCACTCCCTCGCCTCGTGCTGGAACCACGGCAACGCCCACTTCCTGCGCGGCGTCCTGCGCGAGCTCATCGCCGAGGGCCACGCGGTCGAGGCCTACGAGCCCGAGGGCGCCTGGAGCCTCGACAACCTTCTGCGCGACCGCGGACCGGCCGGACTCGCCGCCTATCGCACCGCCTATCCCGAGCTGTCGTCACGCACCTACGCGCGTGAGGAGGAAGCGGTCGAGCGGGCGGACGGCGCCGACCTCGTCATCGCGCACGAGTGGAACGCGTCGCACCTCATCGCGGCGCTCGGTCGAGCGCGGACAAACGGCCGGTTCGGCACGCTGCTGTTCCACGACACCCATCACCGGGCGGTCAGCGCGCCCGAGGAAATGGCCGCCTTCGATCTGTCCGGCTACGACGGCGTCCTCGCCTTCGGCGAGGCCCTGGCGCGGGTCTACCGGGCGCAGGGATGGGACGGCCGGACCTTCGTCTGGCACGAGGCCGCCGACACGAGGCTGTTCCACCCGCCGGCGGAGGAGGGCGAACGCGCCGGCCTCGTCTGGATCGGCAATTGGGGCGACGGCGAGCGCACCCGCGAACTCGAAACCTTCCTGTTCCGCCCGGCCCGGGCCGCCGGCCTCGCCCTCGATATCTACGGCGTGCGCTACCCCGAGGAGGCGCTGGCGACCTTGGAGCGCTTCGGGGCGCGCTATCACGGATGGGCACCGAACGCCGTCGCGCCCTCGCTGTTCGCCCGGGCGCTGGCCACCGTCCATGTGCCGCGCCGCTTCTACGTCGAGGCCTTGCCCGGCATCCCGACGATCCGCGTGTTCGAGGCGCTCGCCTGCGGCATCCCGCTCGCCAGCGCCCCCTGGGAGGATGCGGAGGGGCTGTTCACGCCGGGCGAGGACTACCTTGTCGCTCGCGACGGCGCGGAGATGGAGCGCCACCTGCGGGCGCTGCGTGCGGATCCGGGCTTGCGCCGGGCGCTCGCGGCCCGCGGCCTCGCCACGATCCGCGCCCGCCACACCTGCCGCCACCGCGCGGCCGAACTCCTGGCCATCGCGGCCTCGTTGTCCGCCCCCGCCGCAAGCCCCCGCAACTGGAGGCGCGCATGAAACGAATCGCGTTCTACGGCTCCTCGCTGCTGTCCTCCTACTGGAACGGCGCGGCCACCTATTACCGCGGCCTGCTGCGCGACCTCGCCGGGCGCGGCTACCACGTCACCTTCTACGAGCCCGACGCCTTCGACCGGCAGAGCCATCGCGACATCGACCCGCCGGACTGGGCCGAGGTGCGGGTCTATCCTGCGACGCCGGAGGCGATGCGGTCCGTCGTCGCCGAAGCCGCAAGGGCCGACATCGTCGTCAAGGCGAGCGGCGTCGGGGTGTTCGACGACGAATTGCTGGCGGGCGTCACCGCCGCCGCGCGGCCGGAGGCGATCCGCATCTTCTGGGATGTCGATGCCCCGGCGACGCTCGCCGAGATGCGCGGCAATCCCGGCCATGCCCTGCACCGGGCGATGCCCGATCTCGACCTCGTCCTCACCTATGGCGGCGGCCCGCCGGTCATATCCGCCTACGAGGGTTTCGGCGCGCGGGCCTGCATCCCGGTCTACAACGCCCTCGATCCGCAGACCCACCACCCCGTGCCGCCGGATCCGCGCTTCACGGCGGATCTCGCCTTCCTCGGCAACCGCCTGCCGGACCGCGAGGAGCGGGTCCAGAAATTCTTCCTCGTCGCGGCGGCGCGGCTGCCGGAGCGACGGTTCCTGCTCGGCGGCAGCGGCTGGGAGAGCCGCGGCCTGCCGGTCAACGTGCGCCATCTCGGCCACGTCTCGACCCGCGATCACAACGCCTTCAACGTCACGCCGCTCGCCGTGCTCAACATCGCCCGCGAGAGCATGGCGGCGGTGGGCTACTCGCCGGCCACCCGCGTGTTCGAGGCGGCGGGTGCCGGCGGCTGCCTCATCACCGATGCCTGGGTCGGGCTCGACCTGTTCCTCAAGGAGGGCGAGGAGGTGCTCGTCGCCCGCGACGGGCGCGACGTCGCCGATCACGTCGCGGCCCTGACACCGGAGCGCGCCCGCGCCATCGGCGAGGCCGCCCGCCGCCGCATCCTGGCCGAGCACACCTATGCCCGGCGCGGCGCGCAGGTCGATGCGATCTTGACCGAAGAGGCGGCGCGCAAGCGCGAGCGCCGGCCGTTCGAGCGGAGCGTCGCATGACGGATCGGCCGCTCCGCCTCGTGGTGCTGGGCTTGAGCCTGTCCTCGTCCTGGGGCAACGGCCACGCCACCACCTACCGCGCCCTGCTCAAGGCGTTCGCCGCCCGCGGCCACGCCGTGACCTTCCTCGAGCGCGACGTGCCCTGGTACGCCGCCCACCGCGACCTGCCCGATCCGGACTTCTGCCGGCTCGTCCTCTATTCCGATCTCGCGGAGTTGCAGGCGCACAGCGCGGCGGTCCGAGAGGCGGACGCCGTCATCGTCGGCTCCTACGTGCCGGACGGCATCGCCGTCGGAAACCGCGCGCTCGCCTGGTCGCGGGGCGTGCGCGCCTTCTACGACATCGACACGCCGGTGACGCTGGCGGGGCTGGAGGCCGGCGCCTGCGCCTATCTCGGCCGGGCGCAGATCCGGGACTACGACCTCTACCTTTCCTTCACCGGCGGCCCGACCCTGGAGCGGCTGGAGCGCGCCTACGGCTCGCCGGCGGCGCGCGCCCTCTACTGCTCGGTCGATCCGCTGGCCTATCCCGCCCTGGAGCGCCCCCCGGCCTACGATCTGAGCTATCTCGGCACCTACAGCCCCGACCGCCAGCCGACCCTCGAACGCCTGCTGATCGAGCCGGCCCGGCGCGCGCCGGAACTGCGCTTCGCGGTGGCCGGGCCGCAATATCCGGCCGGGATCGACTGGCCGGACAACGTCACCCGCATCGATCACCTGCCGCCGGACGCCCATCCCGAATTCTACGCCGCGAGCCGCTACACCCTGAACGTCACGCGCGCCGACATGATCGCCGCCGGCTGGAGCCCCAGCGTGCGCCTGTTCGAGGCCGCGAGCATCGGCACGCCGCTCCTGAGCGACGGGTGGGACGGGCTCGACGCGATCCTGGCACCCGGCCGCGAGATCCTTCTGCCGGAGACGCCCGAGGCGGTGCTCGCGATCCTGCGCGACATGCCGGAGGCGGAGCGCCGCCGGATCGGCAGGGCCGCACGCGAAATCGTGCTCGCCCGCCACTCGGCCGTCCATCGCGCCGAGGAACTCGAATCCTATTTGCGCGAGGCCGCTGCCCGCCGCCGAGACGGCGCCGCGGCGCCGGGACGCGATCTCGAGGTGATCTAAGGATCTGTTTCGACATCATCTTTTTCCGAAGGCCGAGGCCATCTTTCGGGACGACGATCCAGGCCGGAGGAACTGAGTCCATGAGGAGTCGAGCTTTGAGCGACCAAGGGGGCAACCAGGAGATCGTTCAAGACGGCAAGCACGTGCTCGTGGCCGGAGGTGCGGGCTTCATCGGCTCGCACCTCGTCGATGCGTTGCTGGCGCGGGGCGCCCGCGTCGTCGCCCTCGACAGCCTTCTGACCGGGCGCCACGACAACCTCGCCCATCTCGCCCGCGAGCCTCGCTTCGAACTCGTCGAGGCGGACGTGACCCAGCCGCTCCCGCCGCTGCCGCGGTTCGATCGCATCTTCAATCTCGCCTGCGCCGCCTCGCCGCCGCACTACCAGGCGGACCCGATGCACACGATGATGACGAGCGTCGTCGGCACCAACCGCCTGCTGGAGCGGGCGAAGGAGGACGGGGCGCGCTTCCTGCAGGCCTCCACCAGCGAGGTCTACGGCGACCCCGAGGTGCATCCGCAGACCGAATCCTACTGGGGCAACGTCAACCCGACCGGCCCGCGCGCCTGCTACGACGAGGGCAAGCGCTCGGCCGAGACCCTGGTCTTCGATTTTGAGCGGGTGCACCGGCTCGACGTCCGGGTGGCGCGCATCTTCAACACCTATGGCCCCCGCATGCGGGCCGATGACGGGCGCGTGGTCTCCAACGTCGTCTGCCAGGCGCTCGCGGGCGAGCCGATCACCGTCTACGGCGACGGCGAGCAGACCCGCTCGTTCTGCTACGCCGCCGACCTCGTCGAGGGTCTGATGCGGCTGATGGACCGCGAGGCCACGCCCGGCGGTCCGGTCAATCTCGGCAACCCGCGCGAGATGACGGTGGCGGAACTGGTCGACCTCGTCACCCGGATGACCGGCACCCGCTCGGCGGTGGTGCGCCGCCCGCTCCCCGTGGACGATCCGCAGCGCCGCCGGCCCGACATCACCCGCGCCGAGACGCTTCTCGGCTGGTCGCCGCAGGTGCCGCTCGAACAGGGGCTGGAGGCGACCATCGCGTGGTTCGCCAAGGAAATCCGCCCGCCCGAGCCGGCGGTGCCGAGTCTCGGCCGCTTCGTCGGAAGCCGCCCGTTCCAGCCGGCCGAGCCGGCGCTCGGCGATCTCGTTCGAGGGCCAACGTGATGACAGTCCCGAGACCGGAGCCGATCCGCGTCGGGATCGTGGGCGTCGGCAATTGCGCCTCCTCCTTCGTCCAGGGCCTGCACCACTACCGCGGCGTGCCCACGGACGAGGCGGTGCCGGGCCTGATCTCGCCCGAGCTCGGCGGCTACCGGATCGACGACATCGCGATCGCCAGCGCCTTCGACGTGTCGGCGGAAAAGGTCGGGCAGGACGTGGCACGGGCGATCCATGCGCGCCCGAACAACACCCACGTCTTCGCCGAGGTGCCGTCGAGCGGTGTCACCGTGCAGCGCGGGCCGACCCTCGACGGCATCGGCCGCTACCTGCAGGGGATCATCGAGGAATCCCCGGCGCCGGTCGCCGACGTCGTCGCGGAACTGAAGCGCAGCCGCACGCAGGTGCTCGTCAACTACCTGCCGGTCGGCGCGCAGCGCGCCACCGAGTTCTACGCGCGCTGCGCCCTCGATGCCGGCTGCGCGCTGGTCAACTGCATCCCCGTCTTCATCGCCTCCGACGACGCGTGGCGGGCCCGCTTCGAGGCGCGCGGCCTGCCGGTCGTCGGCGACGACATCAAGAGCCAGGTCGGTGCCACCATCGTGCACCGGGTGCTGGCCAATCTCTTGCGCGAGCGCGGGGTCAGGCTGGAGCGGACCTACCAGCTCAATTTCGGCGGGAACGCGGACTTCCTCAACATGCTGGAGCGGGAGCGGCTCGAGTCGAAGAAGCTCTCCAAAACCCGCGCCGTGACGAGCCAGCTCGACGCGCCCCTGGAACCCGGCAATGTCCATGTCGGCCCGAGCGATCACGTGCCCTGGCTGGAAGATCGCAAATGGGCGCAGATCCGCCTGGAGGGGACCGGTTTCGGCGGCGTGCCGCTCAACATGGAACTGAAGCTCGAAGTCTGGGACTCGCCGAACTCGGCCGGCATCGTCGTCGACGCCGTGCGCTGCGCCCGCATCGCCCTCGACCGCGGGCTGGGCGGAGCCCTCGGCGGGCCGTCGGCTTGGTTCATGAAGTCGCCGCCGGTGCAGTACACCGACGCGGAGGCGCGCGCGCGCACCCTGCGCTTCGCCGCCGGCGAGCCCGCATGAGGCGCGTCCTGTTCCTGCGCCACGGCAGCCACGACCGGCTCGGGCGCATCCTGTGCGGGCGGATGCCCGGCGTGTCCCTGAGCGAGGCCGGCCGGGCCGAGGCGCAGGCCGTCGCCGAGGGTCTCGCTCGGCGCCTCGCGGGCGAGCGGGGTTTGCGCCTCCTGTCGAGCCCGCAGCCGCGCACGCGCGAGACTGCCGCGCCGCTGGCCGAGGCGCTCGGCGTCGAGGCCGAGATCAGGGACGAACTCGACGAGATCGCTTTCGGCGACTGGACCGGAATGCCCTTCGCCGCGCTCGGGGGCGATCCGGCCTGGAACGCCTGGAACACGGCACGCGGCTCGGCCCGCCCGCCGGGCGGCGAGAGCATGGCCGAGGTGCAGGCGCGGGTCGGCGGCCTGCTCGAGCGCCTCGCGGCGGATGAGGGGGCGCCGGTCATCCTCGTGAGCCACGGCGACCCGATCTGCGCCGCGCTTCTGGGCGTGCTCGGTCTCTCCCTCGACGCCTACGACCGCCTCGTCGTCGCCCCGGCCTCCTGCAGCGAGGTCGAGCTCTGGCCCGGCGGCGGTCGCCTCGTCTCCCTCAACGAGCGGCTGGCGGGATGAATCGGGCCGATACGATGAATCAGGCCGAGTTGCGCCGGCGGGCGGAGGCCCTCGGGCCATGGTTCCACAACATCGATCTGGGGGAGGGCGTCTGGACCGCGCCGAACCATTTCCTCGGCGATTATCCCGGCTTCAAGTTTCGGCGTTTCGCCCACGCCTTACCCGCCGACCTCACCGGCAAGTCGGTGCTCGATATCGGCTGCAACGCCGGCTTCTACAGCGTCGAGATGAAGCGGCGCGGCGCGGCGCGCGTGCTCGGTCTCGATTCCGACGAGCACTACCTCGCTCAAGGCCGCTTCGTCGCCGAGCGGCTGGGCTACGACATCGAGTTCCGCAACCTCTCGGTCTACGACGTCGGGCGTCTCGGCGAGCGCTTCGACGTGGTGATCTTCATGGGGGTGCTCTACCACCTGCGCCACCCGCTGCTCGCCCTCGACCTGATCCACGAGCACGTGGCGGACGACCTCCTCGTGTTCCAGTCGATGCTGCGCGGCTCGCCCCAGGTCGAGCCTGTGGCGCAGGATTACGACTTCTTCGACATGGATGCCTTCGAGCGGCCGGGCTACCCGCGGATGCACTTCGTCGAGCATTCCTACGCGCATGACTGCACCAACTGGTGGATCCCCAACCGCGCCGGGATCGAGGCGATGCTGCGATCGAGCGGCTTTTCGATTCAGAGCCGGCCGGAGGCGGAGGTCTATCTCTGCCGTCGGGTCGCGGCGCCCTACGGGGCGCAAGCGGCCTATCCGGCGCGGCCCGACGACGGGAGACGTGATGCTTGAAGCGGTGATGCTCTGGAACGAGCCCAACAACAAGTCGCACTGGGATCCCGAGATCGATCCGGACTGGTTCCTGTTCGGTGAGATGGTGAAGGACGCCTCCCGCGCGATCCGGGCCGAGGCGCCGGGCCTGCCGCAGGTGCTCGGCGGCATTTCGCCGATCGATCCGCACTTCATGCGGCGGATGCAGGCGCAAGGCGTGCTCGACGGGCTCGACGCGGTGGCCGTGCACGGCTTCCCCCTCGACTGGAACCTCTGGCAGATCCACGAATGGCCGCAGAAGATCGCCGAGATCCGCGCGGTGACGCATCTCCCGGTCTGGGTCTCGGAGGTCGGCGTATCGAGCTTCGGCGCCGAGGAGGTTCAGGCCTGGGGCTGCCGCCGCACCGCCGAACTTCTGACGGACCAAGCCCCCCGCATCCACTGGTACAGCCTCTACGACCTGCCGCTCGAGTGGGGCGCCACCACCCGCCACAAGGAGGCGGAGGGCTCCTCCTATTACCGCCACTTCCACATGGGGCTCCTGCGCCAGGACGGCACGCCGAAGCTGGCACTGGAAGAATTCGCCCGCTGCACTCCGGACTTCGGCCTGTGCCAGTGGTTCCACTACGAGGATCACCGCCTCGACGCGGCGGTCGCCTGGATGAAGCGCCTCGGCGTCACCCATCTGCGCACGGGCCTCTCCTGGGCCGACAGCTTCCGCCCCAACGCCCTCGACTGGTTCGACCGGCAGATGGAGGCACTCCGGGATTTCCAGGTGACGGCGACCTTCTGCTTCACGCCCGAGCACCGCGGCATCGCTCCGCATCACACCTCCGCGCCGCTGGTGCGCGAGGAGTTCTCGGAATTCTGCGCCGCGATGGTGCGCCGCTACGCCGAACCCGCGCAGGTAGGAGCCGGCGCCGTACCGGTGCCGGAAATGCCGATGCTGTAGCGGCACGCCCCGCGGCGCCTGCGCCATGCTCGAGACCCATCTTCCGAGACCTTGCGCCAGCGCCTAGAGCATTGCCTCGAAGGGTGGTGCGAAGGAGCGAGGAATGGACATGCAGGCCGCGCCCGGATTCGCGGCTCCGCGCCTGGTGCCGCCGGTGCCGGCGCCGCCGGAGCGGGAATTGCCGACTCTGCGCTTCATCGCGGCGATGCGGGTCAACGGAATCGGTTGCTGGCCGGCTTCCGCCTACGAGGCGCCCTTGCGCCGCCGCCGGCTGTTCGGGCGCACCCGCTTCACCGTCAGCGATCCGGACCTCGTGCGGCACGTGCTCGTGGACAACGCCGCGAACTACGCCCGCACCCCGATCACCATCCGCATGCTGCGGCCGATGCTCGGCGACGGCCTGCTCATCAGCGAGGGGACGGCGTGGCGCCACCAGCGGCGCACGCTCGCGCCCGCCTTCACCCCTCGGGCGGTGGAGACGCTGGTGCCCCACATCCTCTCGGCCAGCGACGAGGCGGTCGCCGCCCTGGAGGATCCGGCCGCACGGGGCCCGGTCGATCTGTTCGCCGCGCTCCAGCGGCTGGCCCTGGAGATTGCCGGGCGCACCATGTTCTCCGTCGGCATGGCCCGCCACGGCGACCGCCTGCGCGGCTTCCTCGAAGCCTACGCCGCGCGGCTCGGGCGCCCGCACCTCACCGACCTTCTTGTCCCCTTGCGCTTCGCCACGCCCCTCGACCGCGCCCGCGCCCGCTTCCGCCGCGACTGGGTCTCCTTCCTCGACGAGGTCATCGCCGACCGCGACGAGGGCCAGGGTGGACGCGAGGTCGGGGGCGAGGCCCGCGACCTGCTCGACCTCCTGCGCGCCGCCCGCGATCCGGAAAGCGGCCGGGGCTTCTCGCACGAGGAGCTGCGCGATCAGGTCGCCACGATGATCCTGGCCGGACACGAGACCACGGCAGTGACCCTGCTCTGGGCCTGCACCCTGCTCGCGCTCTCGCCGCAGACGCAGGCGGCGGTCGCCGTCGAAGCCGCGAGCGCGGAAAAGCCCTTCACCCGCGCGGTGATCGAGGAGACCCTGCGGCTCTATCCGGCCGCCTTCGTGCTGGCCCGCCGCGCCGTCGGTCCGGACGTGCTCGGCGGAGAGGCGGTCGAGGTCGGGGACAGCGTGACGATCTCCCCCTGGCTGCTGCACCGGCACCGGAAGCTGTGGCGCGACCCCGACGCCTTCGATCCCGGCCGCTTCCTGCCCGGCGCGCCGCCCGTTCCACGCTTCGCCTACCTGCCGTTCGGGGCGGGGCCGCGGGTCTGCATCGGTGCGGCCTTCGCGCTCACCGAGGCGACCCTCGCGCTGAGCCGGATCGTCGGGCATTTCCGGATCGAGCGGGCCGATGCCCGCCCGGTGCTCCCGGCGGCCGTGGTGACGACCCAGCCCGACCACGCCCCCGCGTTCCGGCTGACGCGGCGGGCGTGAGCGGCGGAGCGCGCCGCGGGAACTCTCAAAAATCGACTGAGGCGGAGAGCAGCACCGTCCGCGGCGTTCCCTGGGCGAGGATGCCGCGCCCGGTCGTCGCCCAGTAGTTGTTGCCGGTCACGTTGACGACGTTCGCCCGCAGCGTCAGCGGCCGGTGCTGGAACAGGGTCGCGTAGCGCAAGCCGAGATCGAGCGTCGCCCAATCCGGGATCTTCTGGCTGTTGGCCAGATCGTAGTACTGCGCCGACGTGTAGATCACCCGGCCGGTCAGGCTCATGCCGGGCGCCAGCCACGGCGGCAGGTCGTACTCGCCGTAGAGATTGAGCTGCACCTCCGGCACGCCGATCGCGACCCGGCCGACGTTGCGCGGATCCTGCGCCTGCACCTGCACCCCGTCGAGCAGACTGACGCCGCCCAGCAGCCGGACGCCCGGCACCGGCTCGCCGAACACGGTGAGCTCGACGCCGGTGTTGCGCTGGCGCCCGTCGACCGAGAAGATCAGGGTACGGGCGTCGAGGAAGCCGAAGGGCTGCTCGATCTCAAAGGCGGCAAAGCCCAGGCCGAGGGTGCCGAGATCGAGTTTCGCCCCGACTTCCGTCTGGCGCGAGACCGCGGCCGGGAAGGCGGCGCTGGCGTTGACGGCGTTCACCGGCGGGGCCGGCGAGGTCAGCCCTTCGACGTAGTTGGCGTAGAGCGAGAGCCGCTCCCACGGCTTGACCACGACGCCGACGCCCGGCGAGAAGGCGCCGCTCTCGCTGGCGCCGGTGCGCAGGCCCGTGACGGGATTGTAGGAATTCACATCGAGGCTCTGCCAGCGCCCGCCGACCGTGAGAAGCAGCCGCTCGTCGAAGAGCGACATCGTGTCGGCGACGGCGAGGCTGCGGTTGATCCGGCTCGACGTGCGCGGCGTCGCGTTCGACAGGCCGACGGTCGAGCGCGGCGCGACGATGACCGGATCGTAGAGGTTCGACACGATGACCGCGCCGACATTCTGCGCCGTCGGCTGAGCCAGGTCCTGCCAGAAGCCGACCGCGGCGAGGCCGAAGCTGTGCCGGATCGGCCCGGTCTCGAACGTGCCGTGCAGGCCCGCCTCGGCGGTCTGGTTCACGATGTGCATCGGCAGGTAGCTGATCGGGTCGCGGTAGTCGCCCCGGGCGTTGAAGATCGTCAGAATCCCGCCGAAATATTCCTGCCGGAAGTTCGAGCGGCCGTAGGCGCCGTAGAGCGTCAGGTCCGGCGACAGGTCGTACTCGACCCGTGTCGCGAGTTGCTGGTTGGCGCTGTCGCGATACTCCCAGGGCTGCTGCTGGTTGAGCGTCAGGTCGGGCGCGCGGGTGATGCGCACGCCGGCGGCCACGTTGCGGTTGCGCAGCGGCGACCGGAAGTCGAGTTCCTGATAGCCGAGGTCGAGCGAGGCCCGCAGGCGCTCGCCGCGATAGTCGAGGGCGAGCGCGGCGGTGCCGAAATGAAGGCTCTGGTTGTCGATCGGCGTCGCGCCGTTGTTGACCGCGCCGTTGAAGCGGATGCCCCATTCCTTGGCCGCGCCGAAGCGACTGCTGATATCGACCGCCTTGTAGACCTGCGCGTCGGAGGCGTAGCCGAGGGTAACCCGGTTCAGCGGTTCCTCGAGCGCCCGCTTGGGGATCAGGTTGATGATGCCGCCGATATTGCCGAAGGGCGGGACGCCCGAGAGCAGCGTCGAGGGGCCGCGCAGCACCTCGACGCGCTCGATCGGCTCCACCGCCGGGTTGAACGCATCGGCGACGCCGAACAGGCTGTTGAAGGCGATGTCCTGGGCGAAGACCGGGAAGCCGCGGATGAAGAAGCCGAGAATGCCCGAGAAGGCCGGCACGTTGGTGCGGATCGAGGGGTCGTTGTTGACGACGTCCTGGACGTTGCGCGCCTGCTGATCGCGGATCAGCTTCTCGGTGTAGCTCGTCGCGTTGAAGGGCTGGTCGAAGGTGTTGCGGTTGCCGAGCAGGCCGAGGCGCGAGCCGGACCCGACCTGCCCGCCGGCATACGGGGCGGGGGGCTGGCCGATGGTCCCGTTCGGCGGCGGCAGGCCCGCCGCGCGGGTGCCGCTCCCCGCCCGGCCCTCGACCGCCAGTTCCTCCAGCGTGACGGAGGAGGCCGGCTCGGAGCCGAGCTGGACGTAGCGCGGATTGACGAGGGTGATCGTCGAGGCGCCGGCCGCCCGGTAGGTCAGGCCGGTGCCCGCGAGCAGTTCGGCGAGCGCGTCGAGAGGCTGGAACGCGCCCTCGACTCCCCTTGTTGTCAGGCCCTCGGTCAGGGCGGTCCGGTAGGCGAGCGTCAGCCCGGCCTGGCGGGCCAGGGCCGTCAGGGCCGGTTCGAGCGGCCCGGCCGGAACCGCGACCGGGATCCGTGCCGCATCCGTGCCGCCCGTATCCGAGGGCGCGTCGGCGGTGACGGGAACGAGGCTGATCCGGTCCGAGGCGAGCGGCGCCGTATCCCGGGCGCCCGCAACCGCCGTCAGGGCGATCAGCGAGGCGCCCGCCAGAGCGAGAGGCCGCCCGCCCCGCGCCACTCCGCGTCGATCTCCCACCACCATGTCCCCGCGTCCCTGTCCTCGGCCGGGAGCGGCTCGGCCCGCCCCTGCTTCGATAGACAGGCGAGCCGCGAAACTCCTGACGTCGGAGCCACGGATTTTCCGATCTTTCTCACACGCCGTCCGATCGATCCCTTCGGGCAGGAGAGGGCGCTCGATCGCCGCGCGGGCTTGCCGATACGCCTCCGCTTCGACCAAGCGGAGGCGGTGTCACGAGGCCGGTCGGACGAGGACGAGCAGCGGCGTCAGGCGGGTGAGGCGCAGCCCCATCGCGGCGGCGAGCACGTCGAGCGCCGCGTCGGTGTCGCGCAGGTCGAGCGTGCCGCTGAAGCGGCGGCCGCCGAGGGTCGAGTCCGTCAGCAGGATCCGGCCGCGCCGGTAGCGTTCCAGTTCGCTCAGGACATGGGCGAGCGACTGACCGGAGACGGTGAGCTTTCCCTCGCGCCACGCGATCGTCCGCGCGACGTCATCCGTCCGAGCAACGAGCCCGCTGTCGGCGCTCCGAACGGCGACCTCGCCGGCCCGGAGCCGCGTCTCGCCGGTGCCCGTCGCGACATCGACACGGCCCTCGGCCACGCCGACGGGGACCGCCCCGTCGATCCGGACGAAGAAGCGTGTCCCGACCGCGCGGGCCTGCACCCCGTTGCCCCGTACGACGAAGGGGCGCCCGGGATCGGGCACGACATCGAACACCGCCTCGCCGCGCAGGAGGGCGACGCCGCGCTCCCCGTCCGTGAACCGCAGCGCCAGGGCCGTATCGGTGTTGAGATCGGCCCGGCTTCCGTCCGGGAGGAGTGTGGTCTCGATCCCGCCCCGGCCGGTCCAGGCATCCGCCCGCATCCGGTCGACCCAGCCGAGCGGATCAGCCAGCAGGGCACCCAGACCGAGGGCGGCGGCGAGCGCCGCGAGGCCCTTCGGCGGCCCACGCCGCCGCGGATCGGGCGCCCGCTGCATCGTGCGGCGCCACGCCTCCATCTCGGCGAAGGCCTCGGCGCGGGCGGGATCGGCCGCGCGCCACGCCTCGAAGGCGCTGCGGTCGGCCTCCGTCGCGTCCGCGGAGGAGAGGCGCGCGACCCAGAGGGCGGCCTCCTCGTGGACCGGATCGTCGGCCTCCTCCGACGCGTCCGAGGGCGTGTGCTCGTTCATCCCGCTCTTCTTGCCGGCTCTCTTCCCGCTCGTCCCGCATACCCCGTCGGGCAGGCGCGAGCCCCGCCCTCTCCTAAAGACCGGTGAGGCCTGCAAATCCTGACATGCCGCCTTCAGAAAAAATCGCGGCAGGTGCGGCGGGTCTGGAGAAACGCCTTCATCAGGTGCTTCTCGACCATGTTGCGGCTGATCCCAAGCCGCACGGCGATGACGCCGTTGGGCAGGCCGTCGAGGGTGCTGAGCAGGAACACCTCGCGGCAGCGCGGCGGCAGCCGGTCGATGGCGGCCGCGACGAGGCGCAATTGCTGACGCGCGATGATCTGCTGCTCGGGCCGCGCCCCTTCGTCCGTCACCTCCGCCGGGTCGAGATCCGTCAGGGAGGAGAACAGCCCCCTCTCGAGACGCCGCCGCGCCCCGAGGTTGAGCGCGACGTTGCGCGCCACGAAGAACAGGAAGATGCGAGGCTGCTCGATTTCCGTTCGGCCGAGTGCCTTCACGAGGCGCAGGTAGGTCTCCTGCGCCGCCTCGGCCGCGTCGGCGTGATTGCCCAGCAGGCGCATCAGAAAGCGTTGCAGCCTCGCACCCTCACATCGATGCAGAGCGTCGATCAACCCCGCCGACATCCCACCAGCCCCGAACCCCATGAACGCGCGCGACCGCACCATCCTTGGCCGCTATCGGAGGCGCAAAACCCGTATGGAGCAAGTCTGAGGGATTAGTTTTTATGAATTCCAGAGTATTGCTTCGTCTCAAATCAAGTCGTTGACGCCTCTGCCGGAATCGGGTGGGGAACAGCCTACGGCTCTATTGCCGATATCCTGTGCCGACCTTCTCCGCCGATTTGTGTTGCCGCCGCGCAACGTTTGGCCGATCCGGTCACCCGCGCGATCCGGTTCTGGATCGCCCAGGACGAGAAAAGCCCGCGGCATCGATCCGATGCCGCGGGCTGTCAGGTTTCGAGATCCCAATTCAGGCGCTGGCGCGCTTGGCCTTCGGCTTCTGGTTGAGGACCGCATCGACCGGGAATTCGATGTCGACGCCGAGCGTCGAGACGCCCTCGCCGCGATCCAGCTTGATCTGCACCTTGTCGCGCTCGACCGTGACGTGCTTGGCGATCACGTTCAGGATCTCTTCGCGCAGGGTGATGATCAGGTCGGGCCGTCCGTTCTCCACGCGCTCGTGCGCGAGGATCAGTTGCAGGCGCTCGCGGGCGACCGAGCCCGAGCCGCGGGGTTTGAGGAAGGTCAGAACACTCATGCGGCCCTCCGTGTGAACAGCTTGTTGATCAGGGATTTGCGGTCGGAGGGGATCGCCATCGGCACGGTCTCGCCCTTGAGGCGGCGCACGGCGTCGATGTAGGCGCGCGAGGGCGCGCAGAGCGGGTTGTTGAGGGTCACCGGGCAGCCGACGTTCGAGGCGCGCAGGACCTCGAGGCTCTCCGGGATGATGGCGAGCAGCGGGATCGAGAGGATCTCGAGCACGTCGTCGACCTTGAGCATGTCGCCGCGGTCGGCGCGGGCCGGGTCGAAGCGGGTCAGGATCAGGTGCTTCTCGATCGAGTCGCCGCGCTCGGCGCGCACGGTCTTGGAGTCGAGCAGGCCGATGATCCGGTCGGAGTCGCGCACCGAGGAGACCTCGGGGTTGGTGACGACGACGGCGACGTCGGCGTGGCGCATGGCGAGTTGGGCTCCGCGCTCGATGCCGGCGGGGCTGTCGCAGACGATCCAGTCGAACTTCTCACGCAGCTCGCCCATCACCCGCTCGACGCCCTCGTCGGTGAGCGCGTCCTTGTCGCGGGTCTGGGAGGCGGGCAGCAGAGAGAGGTTTTCGAGGCGCTTGTCGCGGATCAGCGCCTGCGGCAGCTTCGCGTCGCCGTTGGTGACGTTGATGAGGTCGTAGACCACGCGGCGCTCGGCGCCCATGATCAGGTCGAGGTTGCGCAGGCCGACGTCGAAATCGACCACGCAGACCTTCTCGCCGGCCTGCGCCAGCGCCGCACCGAGCGCTGCCGTCGTGGTGGTCTTGCCGACGCCGCCCTTGCCGGACGTGACACAAAGAACCTTGGCCATTCTCGTTTCCCCTTAACCCAAGGCTGCGATTCTGATCGCGCCGCCGTCGTTCCAGATCTGGACTGCTTGGCCGCGCAGGTGAGTGCCCATGTCCTCGGCCGTGCGGACGAGGCGGTCGATGCCGAGAAGCTCGGGCTCGAACTTGCGGCAGTAGATGCGTGCGCGAGGGTTGCGGGCGGCGCCCGCGATGGCCCGCCCGCGCAGGGCGCCGTAGACGTGGATGGAGCCACCCGCGAGGATCTCGGCGCCCGAGGACACCGAGCCCATCACGGTCACGTCCCCCTCGCGGTGGACGATGCTCTGTCCCGAGCGCACCGAGCCCTCGATGGTGAGGGACGACACGCCCGGCTTCTCTTCCTCGAAGGCGGGTGCCTCGAAGGCATCGCCGGCGGGACGACCGCCGACGAGTCGCGGCGGCAGGAGCGCGGGCAGCGGAGCATCCGCACCCTCGATCCCGAGGATGCGGAGCTTGCGGGCCGACAGCTCGGCGATCAGGCTCTCCAACTCGGACGGCGCGGCTTTCAGGCCGGCGACGTCGAGGATCACGGCCCGGTCGTCGAACAGCGTGGCCGATCGCTTCAGGGCCGCGTCCAGCAGGGCGAGCCAATCGGCGAGAGGGGCTTCCGGCGCCAGCGAGACGGCGCGGAACACGCGGCCTCGCAGGGGCAGTGAAGGGCGGGTGGGAGCGGGGCTGGTCACGGGCGTTGACGTTTCCTTACCGACACGCCCATTGACCGCCGGGATGGTTACCGGGGGGTTAATTTTTAAGCGCACCGGGCAAGAATTGCCGGGCAAGATGTTCCTCTCGCGCCCGCTCCGTCAGGAAAAGCCTCGTCCAGACAAGCGCTTGGCCGAAATGTGCCGGCAGAAACGATCCGTTGTCCCGCCTGTGCCCGTGGGATCGCCGGATCCTGTGATCGGCGCGAATCAGGCAATTCGTTTCCACTCCCGCGCGACACGAGCGCACAATTAGCTTGTTCAAGCCCGAATTAACCGGGCCTTAGGCGCTGAAAGCCATCATTTGTTTAAGCGCTGCCGCCGGGCAGCGCATTTGCCTTTCGGGTCAGCGTCATGCGTGCCATCGCCAACCTCTCCATCATCGCGAAACTCGTCGCCGTCTTCGCGTTGGTTCTCTTCGCCGTCTGCGGCTCCACGTTCATCAGCTGGCGTAGCCTCGGCACGATCGAGGAAGCCACCCGCTGGCGCGACCACACCTACCAGGTTCTGCTCGAACTCGACCGCTTGACGGGCAGCATGGTGGATCGGGAGACGGGCCTGCGCGGCTACCTCGTCTCGGCCGATCCCGCCTTTCTCGAACCGTTCAACGCCGGAGCCAAGGCCTATGCCGAGACGCTGGGCCGGCTGCGCACGCTCGTCGCCGACAATGCCGAGCAACGGCACCGCCTCGACGCCCTCGACGCCGCCGCCGACCAGTGGACCCGCGACGTCGCCGAACGCGAGATCGCGCTGATGCGCGACGAGGCGACCCGGGAGCAGGCCCGCCGGATCGAGGCGTCCGGTGCCGGCAAGAATGCCATGGACAGCGTGCGCAGGATCGCCGCCGCGATGGCCGGTGCCGAGGCGGGCCTTCTGGAGACCCGCGCGCGGGTCGCCGAAGGGGCCGCGACCGCCTCCCGTTTTGCCGTGATCGCCGGCCTCGCGGCGCTGCTGGTCGTGACCGGCCTCGGCCTCCTGCTGCTCAACGGCTTCGTCGTGCGCCCGGTTCGCCGGATGACCGGGCTGATGAGCCGCCTTGCCGAGGGCGATGCGGCCGTCGAGATTCCCTTCCGCGAGCGCCGCGAGGAGGTCGGCGCAATGGCGAGCGCGGTTCAGGTGTTCAAGGACAACCTGATCCGCACCCGGGCCCTGGAGGAGGAGAGCGCCCTCGCGCGGGCCGGTGCCGAGGCGCAGCGCAAGGCGGCGATGCGCGAGATGGCCGACAGCTTCGAGCGGGCGGTAAGCGGCATCGTCGCCACCGTCTCCGCCGCCGCCACCGAGTTGCAGGCGACCGCCCAGAGCATGGAGGGCACCGCCTCGCAGACGGCCTCGCAGTCGAACGCTGCCGCGGCTGCGGCGGAAGAGGCGGCGGCGAATGTCGGCACGGTCGCCGCGGCCGCCGAGGAGCTCGGCGCCTCGGTGCAGGAAATCGCCCGGCAGGTCACCGGCTCGACCACGCTCGCGCGCAACGCCGTGGCCGAGGCCGAGGGCACCGCGCAGCTGGTGCAGGATCTGAGCGTCGCCGCGGCCAAGATCGGCGACGTGGTGGGGCTGATCTCGACCATCGCCGGCCAGACCAACCTTCTGGCGCTGAACGCCACCATCGAGGCGGCCCGCGCCGGCGAGGCCGGCCGCGGCTTCGCGGTCGTGGCCTCGGAGGTGAAGGAACTCGCCAACCAGACCGCTCGGGCGACGGACGAGATTTCCGGACAGATCGGGCAGGTGCAGGCCATCACCGGGCAGGCGGTCGCGGCCATCGGCGACATCGCCGCCCGCATCCGCGAGATCGATGGGCTCGCCGGCTCCATCGCCGCGGCGGTCGAGGAGCAGGGGGCGGCGACCCAGGAGATCGTGCGCAACGTCTCCGAGGCGTCCGCCGGCACCGGCGCGGTGACCGGCAACGTCGCGCGCGTGGCGGTGGCGGCCGGGGAGACTGGGGCGGCGGCGAGCCAGGTGCTGGTCTCGGCCTCCGAACTGTCGCGCCAGTCCGAACATCTCGACGGCCAGGTCCGCCACTTCCTCCACACGGTTCGCGCCGCCTGAGGCGATCACCGCCCGGACCGATTTCCCCTTCGCCCCGCTGACGGAGAGGGGGGAAGCCGGCGCCGTCCGCACGCGTTCCTGCGGGCAACGGACGCCCAAGAAAAAAGGCCCCGGTGCGCTCGCAGCACCGGGGCCTTCTCGTTGTCGTCGAACCGGACGCGGCGCTTAGGCCGACAGCGCTTCCTTCGAGCGCTCGAAGCGCTTGCGCTCGTTCGGGTCGAGATGGATCTTGCGCAGCCGGATCGACTTCGGCGTGACTTCCATCAGCTCGTCGTCCTGAATCCAGGCCAGCGACTTCTCCAGCGTCATCCGGATCGGCGGCGTCAGGCGCACGGCCTCGTCCTTCGAGGTGGTGCGGATGTTGGTGAGCTTCTTGCCCTTGAGCACGTTCACCTCGAGGTCGTTCTCGCGGTTGTGCTCGCCGACGATCATGCCCTGGTAGACCTTGGCGCCGGGCTCGATCATCATCGGGCCGCGGTCCTCGAGGTTCCACATGGCGTAGGCCACGGCCTCGCCCTTGTCGTTCGAGATCAGCACGCCGTTGCGGCGGCCGGCGATCTCGCCCTTGTAGGGCTCGTAGGCCTTGAACAGGCGGTTCATGATCGCGGTGCCGCGGGTGTCGGTCATCAGCTCGCCCTGGTAGCCGATCAGGCCGCGGGTCGGAGCGTGGAAGACGAGCCGAAGCCGGTTGCCGCCCGAGGGCCGCATCTCAATCATCTCGGCCTTGCGCTCGGACATCTTCTGCACGACGACGCCGGAATACTCCTCGTCGACGTCGATCACGACCTCCTCGACCGGCTCCAGAACCTCGCCGGCCTCGTCCTTCTCCAGCACGACGCGCGGCCGGGACACGGCAATCTCGAAGCCTTCGCGGCGCATGGTCTCGATCAGGATCGAGAGCTGCAGCTCGCCGCGGCCGGAGACGTAGAACGAGTCCTTGTCGGCGGCTTCCTCGATCTTGAGCGTGACGTTGCCCTCGGCCTCCTTGAACAGGCGGTCGCGGATCATGCGGCTCGTGACCTTGTCGCCCTCGGTGCCGGCGAGCGGCGAATCGTTGACGATGAAGGACATGGTGACGGTCGGCGGATCGATCGGCTGAGCCTGGATCGGCTCGTTGACGGCCGGATCGCAGAAGGTATCCGCCACGGTGCCCTTGAGCAGGCCGGCGATGGAG
>Ga0233425_10002491_pt1 | contig 36018 bp, 16 predicted proteins | sample Watercolumn_Towu_2_FD_181712 | JGI IMG/M metagenome (GOLD analysis project Ga0233425, IMG submission 181712) | Freshwater microbial communities from Lake Towuti, South Sulawesi, Indonesia - Watercolumn_Towuti2014_140_MG | ecosystem: Environmental > Aquatic > Freshwater > Lake | place...
TGCTGTTTTTGTTGCAGGAAGATCCTCGCAAAAACACTTCAAAATTTTTTTCACTTTAAAATTCTTTATTTTACTGTATTTAAACATGTTCCCAGAATATTATACTTTCTTATTCTGGGCAAGACCCAATTTTTATTTTGGGGGTAAAAATGAAGATAATAAAGGGAGTAATTGTAGGCTTGATTTTATTTTTGGGATTTGTATATTGCAGCCTTAATGCAGAACTTTTGTTGATAGAAAGAGATGCTGACGGAACAATAGTGCCTGCCATTAGTATTTCCAGACCTGATTCTTTGTCTCGTTCAGGTGCTTTGTATGACATTATATGTAAATATAAATGGCCACAATGCTTGTCTATGGTAAATAAAGAGGGGGTGTTTTCGCCAGAAGAGAGGGAAGAATTAAAAGAGTTATTTAGTAATGCTCCTGGCGCTGAAGAGAATTTTATTCGTAGAAAAGTCAAAAGGATTAAAGATACTTTTGATGTTCTTTTTGTTCCAACTGTTATTTATGAACTGTTTTGTATTTCTAATTATATGTTTGATGATGATAGTTTTAAAAGAGTAAGAAATACAAATGATGGAAACAGTGCAAAAATATATTATGGGGGAAAGGAATTATTTTTTCATTTTAGACCTGATTTTTTATACAAAATTCCAAATGATTTTAAAACAGAAGGTAAAACAGCAGAAAAAGCAAAGCAGGAAATATTAGATGAATATCAACAGTATAATAGAAGTGAGGATGTACAGGCTGCGTTTTTTGCAATAAATGAAAGGCTTGTAAGGTATTTATCTGATAAGAATGTAATAGGAGCGAATGGCTTTTTAGATATTAAAGTTACGGCTGATATTTTTGACGTGACAAAAGAAGAGAAGATATATGAAATTTTATTAAATTTAGTTGAAAGTATTTTTGAAATTTTTGACAAAACTTCATCATCTGCTTATAGAATGGCTATGAAAGAATACTTTAAAAAAGATTTTGAAAAATTAAGAGTTAAAAATGTCCGTGAAACAATTTTATTTAAAGAGCTTGCTTTAGAGTATGAAGCAAGAGAGAAAAATCGAGCATTATTATTTAGGGGAATGTCCCCTGTTGAATCTGTAGGGTTATCTGTTGCGAGTAGCCCTGATAGTCCGCATGAAATTTCCAGAGGGCCATTATTGGATCTTTCTATAAATGCTCCTCGTAGTGAATCAGAGTATGAAGGAACTGTAAGAGTTAAATATCGTGAAAGAGGGGGACGACTGGCACAAGGTTCTGATAAAAGTGATAGATTTTTTTTGCGCTCAATTAGTTATGGAAATTCACTTTTTGCTGGTGTTATTAACGATGAAACTGCTTGTGCATATTATTATTTTGATTCAGCAAGTGTTGGATATGGATTGCTTATTGATAAAGAGAGATATGTTTATGGAGATTTGTCTAAATTATTTTTTGTATCGCCATTTTCTGTTATAGTCGGGCTTTTTGCCTTTGGGGAATTTTTTCATTCTAGAAGCCGAGTTTGTGATAAAGTTGCAGTGACGGTTAGCGAAAGAATCGGGGGACTTGCTGGGAATGAAATATTTGATTATCCTAGATTACTGAGATCTGTTGGGGATCCAATGGTACATGTTGCAAGAATTGCAGGATATCTTAATAGGGATAATGTTAAACTTCTTTCAAGAGAGGAAAGATATGGGGTTCTACCTCCAGATGCAGATGTACTTTTAGCAAATGAAGCGCGTGCTGCAAAGCTTTATTTAATGTTATATTTTACAGATAAGTGGCTGCGTGTGCAGCATGGGGCATTTTCATTTTCTGCATTGAGAGATCGTGTTTTTTCTCTATGTAAAGAGTTTGTTGGCGGAACTAAAGTTGCTAGTGATATTGTTCATGAGCCAAACTTTAATGTTGTTTCTGTTCCACAATTTCTTTCTTATGTAAAGGTAGCATTTAATACATTAAGAGGTAATTTAAAGCCTGAATTGTGGCTAAATAGGGTTATGCCTAAAGTTAAAAAAGAAAAGCGTGGAAAGATAGAATTAAATATTATTTCTCAGCCATATGTACAAAAACTTGTTGTTAAAGATAAAAGTAAAGTGTTTTTCTTTGGGGATATCCATGGAAGCTGTCATTCACTATTAAGAGGTTTGGAAAGATTAAGAGTTTTGGGATACATGGATGATAAATTTATTTTGAGAAATCCAGAAAAGCCGGATGCAAAACCAGAAAATAAAGACGTGTATGTAGTTTTTACTGGAGATTATCAAAATTTGGGACGCTATGGTGTAGAGACTTTGCATACACTTTTAAGACTTTATTCTCGTAATCCAGGAAATGTAATTTTATTAAGAGGTGATCATGAAAATTTGGGAATTATCGCTGGATTTGGATTTAAAAATGAGTTAATTGCAAAATATGGGCAGACGGTTGCTAATGAAATTTTGTCTGGATTAAATATATTATTTGAGTATTTACCAGAAGCATTATTTTTAGGGTGTAAAGGTAATTTTGTTCAATGTTGTCATGGTGGAGTTGAACCGAGATATAACCCAAGTGCCTTACTTGAGAGTTCAAGCGCTATAAAATTTGAGGCATTTGATCAGCCTAATTTTATTACTGGATTAGGGGGTACTGGAAATAGTTTTGGGTTTACACAAAGTTATTTTGGGCAATTTATTCAAGGGAGTGTATTTGCAGGAAAACTTATTGCGCGACCAGGCCAGCCCGATGGGTATCAATTGGATACAAAGGCACTTGAAAAGTTTTTGGCAAGACCTGAGTATAAGAATGTTAAGGGATTTATTCGGGGGCACCAACACTCTTTTTATGGGTGTAAAATGGCTCCTAAATGTACAGAGCCCAGTATTAATGGAGAGGGTGTTAGAGTACCACCAAATGAGACTGCTCAGCTTGTCTGGTGGAAACGGGTAGTTCAAGAATATCTTAAATTACATCCTGAACGTGTTTATGGGTTTATTACCAATGAAGGCGTTAGAATAAGTGACTTTGCTCCGGTATTTACATTTTCTTCTGCGCCTGAGGGGGCTTCTTATGTGCCTGGTTCTACATTGGATTATGATTGCTTTGGGATTTTAACAGTAAGAGAGAATTATGAAGATTGGCGTTTGATTCCTTATGAAATTTCTCTTTTAAAAGATAGAAATAATAAGACAGTAACCTGTAGAGAAAGTACAACGTGGCATGTTGGGGATGGTTTAATTACTTATGAAAATGGGAAAATAAAGGTGCATGATTGTATTAACGTAATGTGGGATGGTGTGCCGGTTGACACTAGTGACGTAAGTGATGTTCGAACAGGTGAAGTACGAGTTGTTGGGCTAGATGCTGGGGGAGCTACTGATTATGCTTCCAGAGAAGTTTTAATTAACGAAATTGATAAAAAATTACAAACTACTGTTAATCAAGAGGAGGTTAAAGATATAGAAAAAAAATTACAGCAATTGTTTAGTAAAATTCCAACAAGTGAGATTGGTAACGTGATGGGTAAAAAGTCTGCAGGTGATCACAAATATTATCAAACAGTTGGTAAACAAGAAACCGATTCTCAACAACCAGTGGTTAGTAAAGGGGGGCATAAAAAGGATGAAATGTTGCTTCAGCAAATTCAACAAATTTTTATTTCGCCACAGTCACAAGGTAAAGGGAAAAGCCAGATTGATACTAATTAAATAAATCTATATTAAATGTTTATAAAAAAAGAGGGGTATTATTTACCCCTCTTTTTTTTGTTTATAGTTATGTGATTTTAAAGATATTTTGCCTGGATTATTATTTGAGTTTTTATTTTTGTTTAAATTTGCTAAAATTAATTTCTAACAAAATTTAATAATATTTTATTGTTGGGGATTTATTAATGATAAGAAAATTAATAAAAATTTTAGGGTTTTTAGTTTTTTTATATAATGTTAATTATATTTGGGCCATGGATTATAAAAGTGTATTAGGTGATCCTGAACCAAGTTTATTTGAGATTAGTATTTGTAGTACAAATACTGAAACGGGCAGATGTTTATATCGTGTGTCTCCACGAAATACTGACAAAGTAACGATAAGATTACTTGTTGAATATTTAAGTTCAAATGTGAGGCAGTTAAGCTCTAGTGATGTTAGAATTTTAAGTCTTTCTGATTGTAAAAAATTGGATATTCTTCCAGACTTAAGAGTGTTTACTAATATTAAAGAGTTGTATTGTTGCCGCTCTGGTTTAAAAGCCTATGGGATTGAGGGTAGAGTGCCTGTTTCATTAGAGGTTTTAAATCTTTCTGATTGTGACTTAAGAGAGGGCTGTCCAGATCTTAGAGATCTTATAAATCTTAAAAGATTAATTCTTTGTAGTACTGGTGTGACGGCTGCTGGGCTTGAGGGTAAATTGCCAGTGAATTTAGTTGAGCTTGATCTTTTTGAATGTAATATGCGTAGTGGCATTCCTGATTTAAGAGCGTTTGGAGTATTAAAAAATCTTAATCTTAGAAGAACTAATGTTACGGCTTTTGGTCTTGTTGGAAAATTACCATTATCTTTAGAATCACTTAATCTTTGTTCTTGTGATTTAAGAGAAGGGCTTTGCGATTTGAGGTATCTTGAAAGTCTTAAAGTTTTAGATATTACCTGTTCTGAGTTATCATGTATGTTTTTAAAAAAATGTAAAGCTGTTGTAATTGATGAACGATTAGTTACTGATCTTGTAAAAGCTGCTAATCCAGAGAATGAAGATATGATATTTACACGAAGACTTCTTGATACTTTAGATAGTTTAGGGTTGTTGATTCATTTAAGTTAAAGCCTGTCCGAAAATTATTACGTAATCTTGCCCAGGAGCAGATAACTAACATTCATAAACCAGTAGAATTTAACGCTCTGGGCTACCGAGATTCCGCCCCTATCGGGGCTTAGATGAATTACACAAAATCTGCCCCTGGCCAAGAATAAAAACAATAAAAATGTTCAAGAACTTATTAATATTTTAAGTAAATATGGGTTAATTTATAATTCTTAAAAATTTAATTTTATTGTTTTAATTTCTACAAATAGCTTCTAAAATAATTATCTTTTTATTTTATATTTTCTATAATGTGTTGAATCGATGTGCACAATAAATATTTTATTGTAGGAGTTATATATGAAAAAAGTAATAATGTTTATTTTGGTGTTTATGTTTTTATTAAATACGAATTTTGCTTTTTGTATGGAAGAGGACGAGCAACCGGCTTGTGAAGAATCTAATGTTGAGTATATGATTAGAGATAACGATGGACGTGAATTGGGACGAATATTGGCTAGGGGGTGTTCTTGCCATTGTGCTGTAAGTATAGATGTAGGGATTGAGGCTTTAAAAAGCTTAAATCCTAAAAAATTAAACATCTCTTTAAATTGTTCCCTCCCGGATTTAAGTGAATTGGAAGGACTTGAAGTTTTATATTGTCCGAATTGTTCTATGTTTACTGAAAGCAGGCTTGATTGTTGCAGGTTGCCTACTAGCTTATTGGAGTTATATTTACCTAATTTTGGTGAAAGTTTGCTTTCTGATATTTGTGGGTTAGGAAGATTAAGGGTACTTAGAGTTTTATCACTAAGTGGAACTAGTATTTCGCAAAGTAGTATGTTTTGGAGTACCATTCCTGTTTCACTTAGGGTATTAAATGTTTCCAATTGTTATAGCCTTTCACGGCTTCCTGGTGTAATAGATAGACTTCGTGATCTTTTTGTTTTGGATATTAGAGGGTCTGCTGTAGCAGTTGAGTTTATAAGTAAAAAAAGTGAAATTCCTGGAGAAGATAATTCATATAAACTTCTAGAATTGGCTGCTGATAGGAATAATAAGACTGTGAATAATGTTGTTGCGCTTGTTGCGGCTTTAGATAACTTTGGGTTGATTCTTCACGAATCTTAATTTTAAATTATGAGTAAATATAAAATTTTGGCAACTGTATTTGTGTTTTTATTTTACACACAACTTGGGCTGTGCATGGAGGATATTATATCTCCAAGTGGGCGTTTTAAAAAAGTTTTTCAAGTAGACGAGTATTGTGGAAGTTTATTAACTGTATCTGTGAGAAATTTAAAGAATGCTAAAGATATAGAAACAGATCTTAAATGGTTACATGAAGCGAGAATAGGATGTCTTGAGCTTTCTTCATGTAATCTAGCAAAAAATTTTCTTGACTTAAGTAGATTGGATTCTCTTTTAGTATTAAATCTTTATTTTATCTCTGGCTTGACAAAAGACAGTTCTTTATGGGTATCTCTTCCTGTTTCTTTGGTTGTATTGCGCATTTGGGGTGTTGAGGAACTTACAGATATTTATGCACTAGAAAGATTGGTAAATCTTAAAGTTCTTTCGTTACGTAAAACTGGTATAAAACAAGATAGTCTGTTTTGGTATTCTATTCCCACAGGAATAGAAGTATTAGATCTTTTTTGGTGTGAGGATTTCAAAGTGCTTCCTGATTTGAGAAAATTAATGTCACTTAGAGTTTTGAATATTATGAGTACGGGTGTAGCAGAAATATTTATTGAAAAATATAGTGAAAAAGTGCTGGAGCATGGTGCTGTGAAGTTGTTAAGTGATGCTGCATGTAAAGATAATGAGACCCCTGAACACGTTCAAACGCTTCTTAAAGCGTTAAATGAGTGTCGATTAATTGCAAGAACTAGTTAATTTTTTGTTTTATACTTAAAATAAATTTTATTATGGTTACTTATAGTAATATTTTGTAATAAGATTTATTGGAGATTAATGAGGCGATTAGTAAAAATACTTTTTTTAATATTTTTAAATACATTTAATTGTCTTTTTGGGATGAATAGTTTTGATAGCGCGTGCATTGAGCTGAGGGAGTGCTTTGTTAATAGTAGGGACTTTACTAGTTGTGGGCACTTTATTGTTATTAAAAATATGGTGATGCCACAATCTCCAAATGAAATAAACGATGAAAATGTTTTGGAATTAACTGAAATTTTAAGAGATAAAAGAATTAATGCACTTAAGCTTGCTTGGTGTAAAAATCTTAAGGTGCTTCCAGATTTAAAATCATTTACGAATCTAAAAAAAGTAGTTATTTGTCTTTATGATTTTCCAGTTGATGAAGTTGAAAATAAGTTGCCCCTATCTATTGAGGTGATGAATCTTTCTAAATGTGTATTTTTAAGACGAGAAGGAGATTTTGGTTTTGTTAATTTTAGTAGATTTATTGCGCTTAGGTATTTAAGTCTTTGTAGGTCAAATGTAACCTGTGGTGATTTAAGGGGGGAGTGTTTTCCAGTCTCTTTAAAACTGCTTGATCTTTCTTACTGTGACTTAAGGGAAGGGGCCCCTGTTTTGACAGGACTTGTAAGGCTTAAAGAATTGAATTTTGCTGGTTCTGGGGTTCCTGTTGTAAGTTTGTCCCCACGTACACTTCCTGCTTGTGTAGAGGTTCTAAATCTTACTGGTTGTAATTTTATGTGCCCAGAAATGGATGCTGCTAGTGCAAGTGTTGTTCGTATGCCTGATTTAAGGTGGCTTTCAAAACTTAGAATTCTTGATATTGTGTGTTCAGTATTTTCTTCTAAATTAGTTAAGGAGTCGAATGGAAAGGATTATGGGACATCTGTTGCAAGATTGTTAATCAACGCTGCAAGAAAGGATAATGTAACGACTGAAAATGTTGCTACATTATTTGGGTTTTTGGAGTGTTCAGGAAAATTAATCTCTGTTTCTTAAAGAAATAGTAACTGCTTTTGATATTTGTTTACTAAAAAGATACTAATTTTTCTTAATTAAATAAAGAGCTTAAATTTTAATGTTTTTGTTATAATTTGTGAGAATATTTAAAAATAGGGTTTATATTTTGTAGAAATGTGTTAAAATAAATTCTATTAGGGTTTAAAGTTTTAAGAGTTTTAAATTTTTATTTTAATTGGGGAATAATGAAAAAAATCTTAAAGATATTTTTTTTAATACTTTTTAGCAGTTTAAATTTTTTGTTTGGGATGGATAGTTTAATTTATTTCAGAAAATTTACTTTATCTGATAATACACTACTTTTGAGTAATCCCAAAGCAGGTATAACTAACGAAGATGCTTTAGAATTATTGGACATTTTAAGAGATCCCAGAATTACTTCTTTGCAGTTTGCCTGTTGTCCGGGCCTTAGTGTTTTACCTGATTTAAGGCCATTTACAAATTTGAAAAATGTATGTTTTGATTTTTATGGGATATCTGTTGATGAGGTTGAGAATAAATTACCAGTGTCTATTGAATCGATGAATTTTGATAAGAGTAGGTTTGTGCGCCGTGAGGAAGATCAAAGCTTTATTAATTTTAGTAGATTTGTTGCTCTTAGATATTTAAGTCTTTGTAGATCAGATTTGACTAGTAATGATTTAAGGGAGGGTTCTCTTCCTGTCTCTTTAGAGAATCTTGATATATCTCACTGTGATTTAAGAGAGGGGATGCCTAATATTACTAATCTTGTTAATCTTAGAGAATTAAACCTAGCTGGTTCAAAGGTTCCGGTGCTTAGTTTGTCCCGGCGTACACTTCCTGCAAATATAGAGGTTTTGAATCTTACCGGTTGTGATTTTTGGCCTGAATATTTGTTTGCTGAAGGGGAATATTTTAGTATGCCAGATTTAAGGTGGCTTGCAAATCTTAGAGTTCTTGATATCGTATGTACCGAATTTTCATCGCGTCTTTGTAAGCATTGTAGTAATTTTGGGCGTGGCGAAGAGGCTGCAGGTGTGTTATTTAATGCTGCCAATAGAGAAAATAGAACTACTGAACATGTTCAAGAGTTGTTTAGATTTTTGAATGACTTAGGTGTATTGGTTTTGGTGGTTTAAAAATAGCGTAAAGATTAAAAGATTTATGAAAAAATTAATATTTATACTTATATTAATACTTTGTGGTGGGATACAAATTGGTTTAGCTATGGATAGTGGTGATAGTGATATTGAAGAATTTAGTGCCTGTGATGATGGAGAGGTCAGTGACCATTTTGTATTGTGTGATAAATGTGCCTTTGCGATTGCTGATGATAGAGTACAATTGACAGGAGAGGAAATTACGCCAGAAGAGGTAGAATGGTTAAGAGTTAAAGGAATAGAGGAATTAACTATTGTTAATTCTAGTACACTTATACAAATTCCTAACTTAAGAAGCATAGAGACGCTTAGGGTCTTAGATCTTAGAGATAATATTAAATTGGCATGTGAGAGTATAAATAGAAAACTTCCCACTTCACTTGAGATTCTTTATTTAAATGGGTGTAGTTTGTTGGGAAAGCTTCCTGATTTGCGAGGTTTTAGAAGTCTTAGAGTTTTGGACATTAGGAGAACTCGTTTAGATGCTATGTTAAGCAAGTGGCTTGCTGAAATTATGATGGTAGATTCAGCAATACATTGGTTAGGGGGAGCCGCAAATGAAGGTAATGCTAATAATATACCTGTTCAAGATCTTCTTCGCGCGCTATCGGCATATGATTTGTTGGCTCTAGGGTAAGTTTTCTTTTATTAAGATTTTTGACAAGTGATAACAAGTGTTATTTCTTGTTGTCTTTTTAAAATTTTTTATCATACTATTCTGAATTATAAAGACTTTTTCTGAGCTTTTGTAATTTTATTGTTGTAAGGAGTTGCTATGCGGAAATTAATTGTTATGTGTTTTTTAGTTATAATGTGTGATGTACAATCTGTGTTGTGCGCTATAGAGATTGTCGAATCACCAGGTAATATTTTTACTTTGGAAAGAAATATTAAAGATAATGGTGAACAAATATCATGCATAGCTAGCCCAAAAAACCCACAAGCACTAAAAGCTGAAGATCTCTGTCAAGAATTACCTTGGTTAATTGGGAGAAATATTACAGCGTTAGATCTTTCTTTTTGTATAGGTATTAATGAGGAGAACCTTCCTGACCTGCGTGCACTTATAACACTCAAATATCTTAAGCTTTATGGTACTGGGATAATGGATTGTGAAGCTATAGTAAATAAACTTCCTTTGTCTTTGAATATGGATGAAGTACGAGCTCGTTTGGTGTTGCCACCTGGAGTTCCTGTTTTATATGAGGGAAATTTTTTGGCTCCAGGAATGGGATCATGTGACCATTATTGGGATATGGGCTACTAATATTTTTTATTAATTTTATTTTTTAAAGTTAAGGGCATGAATATTCATGCCCTTAACTTTTTATTATAAGTCTTGAATAGTTTTATAACTATTTTTTAGACTGTCTTTAATTTAAAAGTTATATAAAAATTTAAAGAAGGGAAGTGCGTGAGTAGTATCTTTAGGTATTTTTTAAAATATCTTAAAAATAGATATCTCTTGTGGGTGTTTGGCACTTTTGTTTTTGTGCTCTCTTTTTGTTTTTATAACTCTTTTTGTAAATCTGTTCCAGAAGAGGAAGAGGAGCAATCTGAAGAACAGGTGGAGCAAGGTGTTGAACAAGCGGTAGAGCAAGAAGAGAGTGAACCTGAACAGGAGGGGGAACAAGAAGGTGAGCAAGAAACTAAAAAGCAAAAACCAATTTTAGATCTTCCAGTTTTGGGTAAATTCGAATTAGAGGTTACTATTGATCCTGTAACAAAAACACCTGTTTTTAAAGCTACCCCTTTGACAAAAGAGATAGATTTAGTAGTTGCTAAGATCTCTAATCCACTTTTTGTGGTGAACCCAGCATTAATGAAAGTTTACTTTGAGGGGAGACTTCTAGTTTTTGACTATCCGGTAACTGATATTGCGCTTGAAGAATTTGAACCCCCTGTAAAACTTCTTTTTAGTTTTAAACTTGTAAAGCCACTTGCTCTCTCTTTGGGAGAATTTAAGCAGACCATTGTTGAAAAGTTTTATCTTTTACTTACGCCAAAAGAGAAAAGACTTTATACAAGGATCCCTTTGGGAATCCAAGAGGCCACTTATTTAGAGGTCTCTTTTGGTAAAGATACTAATGTTTTTGCGCAATGTACGATCCCTAGAGTCTCTTTGGGGGACTTTATCCCTGATTTAAAAAAAATAAAGATAGGAGATGTTCAATTTACAGATTTAAGTTTAAAAGTTATTGATCCATTTAAGCCTGATAACCGTTGGTTTGTTGCTAATGGGAAAATTAATTTATCGGCGTTGGGGCTAACTAATATATTGGGCAAGGACCCTATTGTAAAGTGTACGCTTAATTATAACGATATACAGGGTTTGACGTGTGAGGCTTTTTTACCTTCTACTATTAAACTTGTGCCAGGGCTTATAAATTTAGAAAATCCAAAAATAACGTTTATTTATAAAAGAGAGGTTAAAGAGAGTCTTGATATTAATGAAAAAGAAGAAGTTTTTTATTCTAAAACACTTCGTTTGGATGGGATAACAAATTTTAAATTTCCAGGTTTGCCATCCCAAAAAATTAATCTTACTGCATTTTTTAAAGATAATGGCTTTTTTTATTTCGAAGGGGCTTATCAAAGTAAATTAGGTTATAAAAATGTTATCTCTTTATATGATACAGTGCTTAAAGCTATACAGGATCCTGTTAAAAAAACATTTTCTGTTGGGATTTCTGGTAGAGGACATTTGCTTGGCGAAGAGGTTATAGGAAATTTATCACTAGAACAGAGGGGATTAAAAGAGTTTGATATTAGTTTTTCTGCAGCGCTTGCTACCCCAAAACCATTAAAACCATTTGAAAGTATTCCAGGGTTAGAAAATATTCCGGGAATTAAAGACATCACAATAAAAGAAGTTGGAATAGGAATGGATACGACCGGAATGCTTTTTTTCAAGGGGCGTGCAGTTGTATTGGGGCTTGATTCAAATGTTAAGCTTATTAGAAGAAAAATTGGTGTTATCTCTAAAACAGAAGTTAAAAAAGAAGAAAAAATAGAAAAAGATAAGGATGCTTCCAATGAAGATGGTACTGTAGAACCAGCTAAAGTAGAGAGAATTGAAGAGAAAAAGGCTGAAAGGAAAGGTGAACATGCAGTTGTATTATATGCAAGTCCGGTAAACAAATGGACCGTTGCTGATATTATACCTGGTTCTACTGGGACAGGACTGGAAAAGCTTGCCTTTTCTGATTCTGCTATAATTGTCTCATCTAGAGATAATATAGATCCTGAACTTAATGTAAATCTTTTTAAGGGTTTTTGTGTTTTAACTAAAACTGGTCTTGTTGGGCCATTAAAGCCAGTTAATATATTATTAAGAGATAGTGCTCCAGACAAAATTACACTTGTAATCTCGTTTGGCGCTTCAGCTAAAGACTTTAGATGTTATGCAGATATACCTGTTCAGGTAAAATTTTCAAATAAAGTCTGCATGAAAAAATTAAAACTAGAGTTTATTAGTGCCGTGTCGGCTAATCCTGCAAAGCCTGTAGATATTTCATTTTCTCTTGCCTGTACAATAGAGGTAAAGCTTAAAGATAAAGAGAGGCCGTTATTTTTTACTGGACGTGTAAAATTTGACCCAAAGAGTGCAGCAATAGCTGGGACTATGGAAGGTAGGTGGGATAAACCTTTTGGTATTAAGGGGTTGTCTTTATATGATGTTGCTTTAGAGATAGGTATAGAATTTGCAGTTTTTTCTACAACTGGATTGCCAAGTGTGTTTGGAATAACCGGAGGAATGGATATTGGTAGTGTTAAGGCTGCTATGGCTGTAAAAACTATGCTGACATCTCCAGATGTTTTACTTATGGGGAGAATTAATAAGTTAAGTTTGATGGATCTTGTAGAAGTTGTAAGAAAAATGGGGATAAAAATTCCGAAAAAAGTTATTCCTGAAATTGGTATTTCTGATGTTGATATAAAAATTGCCCCTGTTGCTGGTTATATTGGTGAGATAAAATTTGATAAGGGATATACGGTTAAAGGCAGGGTTGATCTGTTGGGGCAATCGGCTATGGTGAATTTTGTTCTTGATGGGCACACAGGGATCATAGCTGAAGGGACAATGTCAAAACTTAAACTGGGTCCACTTGAAATAACAGGTGCCGGTCTTGATAAAGTATATGGAACTGCAGATGATGGTCCGACTGTTAGTATTTATCTGACTATGGCCAGACAGGATATATACGCATCAGGAATTGTGACGCTTTTGGGATCTAAAGGACAAATAGAGGTGCGATTTGGTAAATCTGGTATTACATTTTTTACGACAATTAAGTTTTTAAATCTTTTTGATACAGAGATAAAGGGTGAATCAATTAAAACTGGACAAGATGATAGAGAATTAGATTTTAAAATAACGGGGTTATTACGTAATGATTTTAGAACATATTTGCAAGACAAGGTTCTTGGAATTTTGACAAAGAGTGAACAAAAAGTTGATGAGGGGATAGAAAAGGCACAAAAAAAACTTGCTTCTGCGCGAAAAACAGTAAAAGAGCAGGAAGAAAAAGTAAAAAAGCTTCAAGATGAGATTGATCATATAGAGAAATCTCATAAAGAAAAAAAAGAGAGTGCACAAAAAAAGCTATCTGATGCTCAACGTGAGGTAGATAGGCTTCAGGGTGAGATAAATAATACGAATAATAGAATAAATTATTGTAAAAAAGCAAAATGGTATAGGGCAGATCTTAAAGCAGAAATAGTGCCATTGGGTGCCAAACTTGTAGGGTTACATGCTGCTCATAAGATAGCGCTTGGGGTTCTTGAAGGTGTAAAGAAGTTGGTAGGGATAATTCCCACTGGTATTGATCCACGCATTCCTACACTTTATTCTACAAAACTTGCAGCGTTAGGAGCTTTAAAAATAGCACAGGGGACATTAGTTGTTTTAGAAAAGGGTGTTTTAGAGTCTACGCAGCAAGTGACAAAAGGGGTATTTGAGGCTGGTAAAATAATTGCTAAATTTGCAGGGGTTCCATTTGATATTAGGCGTGCTGAAATTTCTGCAACCGTGCAGGGGATACTAAGACATGGTGTATTTCCTAAAGTTATTCTTGATGTGACTATTTTGGGTAAAAAAGTTAATGGACTTGAGTTCCAGCTTGATGTCTCTAGACCTCAAGATCTTATTAAACAGATTGTAAATGCTGTTGTAAAGGTGATAAAGCCATAGTGCTTATGGCTAATATTACTCTTAAAACCTATCCGAAAATTACTCTATTTTGAAAATACTGTAGTAAAAGACAAAAATTTTATCCCGGAGCATGTAAATTTTGTGATAAAAACCAGTAATATTAGACCGCTCCGGGCTAACCTGGTTCCGCCCTGCGGGCTAATCGAACATATTTTATAATCTGTAAGATAAAAATATAAATTCCCAAAGAAACCCATTGTTGGGTGACACTGAATTAGCCCGGAGCGGTCTACAATAATTGGGTCGCAAACGTAAAATGACATGCTCCGGGCGACTGGTTAACATTTTATCATTTCTTGTTAAATTAATTTTCGTATTACTCTTAAAAGATTTAAAAATTACAAAAATATATATAATGTGTTAAGTAATCGAATAAAACTAGAAGCTTTGTTGTTTATCTGTTAAAATCCTGTATATTAACTGTTTTGAAAGTAAAAAATATATTTTTTAGGATAAAAAATAATGGACAAAAAATTTTTTATAGCACTTTTCTTATCTTTAGGGACAGTGTTGTTATTACAGTATTTCTTTACTAGTAAAGATAATGCGGGGGAAAAATACGGGGCTGTTGTAATTGGTCAGGAACAAAAAGTTTCCCCGGGTGAACCTGTTAAAGTTCCAACGACGCAGGATCTTTTAAAGCCACTTAATTATTCTGTAGATTTTATTGAAAAAAAATTAACGGCTAAAGAAGAGATCGAAGAGGTAGATACTAAATTATGTAAAGTAATTTTTTCTAATTATGGTGCTGTAATTAGTGATATATATTTTAAAGAGCATGAGGGAAAGAATAAGACTCCATTACGCACTATTTATAAAAAAAGCCCACTTGATGAAAACGAGAGAGCACAAAGCTGTTTTTTGCTTGCGTTTGATGCTAATACCCCCTTTATTTATTCCCATATAGGCACAGAATGTAAAAAAATTAACGGGCAAGATGTTATAGATGTTATATATCAGTGCGAAAATGATGACTGGAAAGTAAAGAAGATTTTTACAATTTATAAGAATTTATATCAAATAGATGTCTCTTTTTTGTGTGAGCCTAAAGCGCTTCCTGTTAAAAAATTTAAGATGCGTCTCTTTTTACCGGCCCCTATTCTTAACGAAATTGGTGATGATAGTACCACTGTGTTCTCTTTTAATGAAATTAGAGGAGATATAGATCGTATAGAAGTTGGTAAAGAGCAGGGGCTTGCTTGGCATTGGCAGACGCCTCAAACTTTGTTTGGTGCCGATGATAGATATTTTGCCCATGCACTTATAAAAGATCAAAATAAATTTGTCCAAAGAGCATATGTTAAACGTTATGATAAAAAATCTGTAGTGTCTATCTTTGAAGGCCCTGAAATTATAAATAACTATAAAGGGTCTTTATCTTTTTATATAGGGCCAAAACTTTATGATCATCTTGGAGCAGTAGATGACAGACTCTCTGATCTTATGTCGTTTGGTTGGTTTTCTTGGTTTTGTAAAATTCTTTTAAGACTTTTAGATTTTGTATTTAATTATGTTGGAAATTATGGTGTTGCTATAATTTTACTTACTTTACTATTGCGTGTGCCATTTATGCCACTTTCTATTTATAGTCGCAAACGTATGGAAGAGTATCAAAAGCATCAGCCTAATATTCAAAAGATTCGTGCAAAATATAAACATGATATGCAGATGCAACATGAAGAGATTATGAAATATCATAATGAGCATAATCTTTCTACTGCAACACCTGTGCTTGGATGTTTGCCTCTTTTAATACAAGTGCCTATTTTGTTTGGGCTATATAGAATTTTGTGGAATTATTTAGATTTATATCAAGCGCCATTTTTTGGTTGGCTTGTTGATTTGTCATCTAAAGACCCTTATTATATTTTGCCTGCACTTATGTGCATCACTATGGTGTGGCAACAGATGATGGCTCCTTCTGTTGATGGTAAACAAAAAGTAATGATGCTTTTCTTTTCTATTATTATAACTGTTCTTTTTATTAGTGCACCGGCAGGGCTTGTACTTTATTGGTTTATGAATAATATTATAACAATTGGGGAAGACTATTTAAGAAAACTATTTTTAAAGTGAGTTTAATTAAAGGGCTTGAGAGTGCTTTCCCAGTTGCCTGTGTTACAAAAATTTGTTAGACAATTACAAAAGATTCCATATGTTGCTTCTAAAAATGTATACAGAGTAGCACTTTATTTTTTGACATGTGAGTCTTCAAGTGTTGATCTTTTTTGTAAAACTTTAAGCGATGCACGAAATAGCTTAAAATATTGTAAAGTATGTAATAACTGGGTTGAAAATAGTGATCTGTGTACTGTCTGTTCATCTGAAAAACGAGATAAGAATATAATATGTGTAGTAGAAACATGGTATGACTTAATAGCAATAGAGAGTGCTGGTGGGTATTTAGGGGTTTATCATGTACTTGGTGGAGCGTTATCACCATTAGAGGGAATAGGGCCTGAACAGTTGGCTGTAAGTTCTCTTTTAAAACGGGTAGAAGCAGGAACAAGCGAAATTATTTTTGCTACTAATCACACCCCTGAGGGGCAGGCGACAGCCAGTTATATTTATACAAAGATTCGTAAATATTCTATTAAAGCGTCACAGTTGGCAAGTGGGGTTCCGATAGGGTCATGTATAGAACAAATGGATCGTGTGACAATTGCAAAAGCATTATTGGGTAGACAACCATTTTGAAGCGTTTAATATTTTTTATTTTGTTTTTCTCTTTCTTTTTCGGGGAGGCATTAGAGAGTAAAGGGGTTAATTCTTTTATTAAAACTATTAAAAGAATTAAGATTAATAGCTTGCGTCAGAAAATTCTTAATGAAAAGAATATTATTTTTGAAGGAGAAGTAGAGGTTCTTATTGATAATAAAATTCACATGATGGCTGGACGTGTTTGTGTAGATAAAGATAAAATGACATTACAAGCTCAATCGTGTGACGATATTCCTGTTGTTATAGAGAATAATGATTTTTTGATTTTAACAGACGATTTTTTTTTAGATATAGAAAAACAGACTGGACGAGCAAAAAATATATCTTTAAATGTTGATGAAGGGTATCTTTTAGCAGGCTGTGCTGAAAAATTGGATGAGACAAAATGGATCATGCGCGATATTGTTTATACCCCTTGCGATGCTAGCCAGCCACATTGGCATATAAGTGCAAATAAAGCTACTGTTAAGGGGCGATATTTTATAAAAGCCTCTAATCTTTTATTTAAGATAGGGAAACTTCCTGTCTGTTATCTCCCATCGATGGTGTTTCCAATACAGGGGCATTCTGGATCCGGTTTTTTGATGCCTAAATTTTTTTATGATTATGACTCAGGTTTTGGGATAAAACAGGAGTACTACTGGCATATAAATAAACACTGCGATATGACACCTGGAATTGACTGGCGTGATCGTAAGGGTATAGCTTTGACGGATGAATTTAGGTGGGCAAGAAGTCCTGATAGTTTTACTGTGTTAAATGGGCAATATGCTCTTGTGCGAAATATGTTTGTGCGCAAGAGAGATAAAATTGTAAGAACAAAAGTGCATCACTATTGGATCTCTGGAAAAGAAATAAGTGATATTTGCTCTTTTAAAGGATGGGATATTTCACACTTGGCTCGTGTTGATTATGGAACAGATAAACGAATTGGATATCAGTTTTTTAATTCTATAGAGGATGTAGATGATACATTTAATAATTCATATTTGTTACGAGCTTGGCGTCCTAATTATTTTTGTGAAGGGAAATTAGAGGGGATAAGAACTGGACGAAAAGTTTTTTTAAATTTATCTCAAAGTGAAAAAGAACTTTTTGCCCCACTTGTGCAACAATATGGTGGGCCTTCTAAATATTTTTTAAAAAAAGAACAAGAGGATCGCGTTATTATTGGGTATCTTCCAAGAGTTTCTTTAAGCTCTGGATATTTTAATTTATTAAATTTTTTAAATTATAGGTATGATCTTTTTTTTGATCAGATTATATATCGCCAAAGTAATGTAGAGAGATTTTATGGAAATTATATTTTATTAACAGATGAACACGTAATCCCGTATTCTTGTGCCCAGATATTTCGTGCGGGATATAAGGGAGATTTTTATTCGGGAATCAAAATAAAAGATAGTATTTTAAATATATTTTTTTCTCCACAGTATCAGTTTAGAAGTCATGTGAAAGATTCTAAAAACTTTTTTAATCTTTATGGATGTGAAAGTCCGGTATGCGCCTACGGAGCACATAAAATTTTTTACACTTGTGGGGCCAAATTATCACTCCCAGAGTGTGGGATTATCACAGATGATAATCTTTATTCTTATTATGTTCAGCCTGTGATATCTTGGGATTTTGCGCCCAAACTATATCAAAAGCACTGGTATTATATGGACCAATGGGATAGATTATATTCCCAAAATGAAATCTCTTGTGGAGTGCGAAATAATATCTCTTTAAAAGATTTAGAGATAAATTTAGATGTTTCCCAGGGGGTAGACCTTTATTCTCAGCGTGATATTTTCCCATTAAGAAGAGGAGTAAGTAATTCACACCTGTTACCATTTAAATATAATTTAGAGGTAACAGCTGGGATTTTTTCTGGATATTTTTCGCAAGAGTGTGATATGTCTGCAAGTACATTTATACACTCTAATGTTGGGCTTGGGGTAATGCGAGAAAGATTTGGCGTACAGTTTGGGTATATCTTTCAGGACGCTAGGGCGCAAGTACAGAAAGAGCTTTTTTCTAGAGTACCTCACTTTTTATATTGTTCTTTATCTATCCCAATTACAAAATGTGCTACACTTTTTTACGATGGGCAGTTTTATGCAGAAAAAGATAGACACTTTGGAATTTTTGATGGGATAAAACCCTTAATTCATAAAGTGCGCTTAGAATATGATGGGCACTGTTGGGGTTTTTATATAGGGCTTGAGGAGAAAAAATATCGTGAATGTGGACAGGAAAAAAATGAACATGCTATTGTATTTGCCTTACGATTTGACTCGCTTGGTTCGTTTGCAAAAAAATTCAGGCGTCCATCATTAAGAAAGGAGCCAGATGTCAGGAGCTAAATTATTAGATTATAGTATTTTTAAACTCAGAAGAAAAAAGTTATTTGAAATATTGCGTGCCGAATATTTTTCTACAAAAAATTGGGTATTTATTATTCACTCTGGTTTTGAAAGCGAACGATATACTTTTAGACCCTCTAGTTCTTTTTATTATTTAACTGGAATAAGTGAGCCTGCAACTGTACTTATGATTTTTAGTAATGGTCGCGAAATTTTATATTATCCCCAATATAGTGAAAAGAGAGCACAGTGGGTAGGCGAGGGAATTAATAAAAATCAAGCGTCTTTATTTGGGATAAATGAAATTAAATATCTTGGTGATGTAAATAAAGATTATATAGTCAAACACCCATTAGCTAAAGAGACTTTTTGTAATTTAGCAAAAGAGATAGAGACTGTTACCTCTTCTGGTGGGACTATATATACTCTTTTTTACGAAGATTCACGTAATGGTGGTTTGTGCGAAGAGTTAGCGCTTTGGGTTTCTGGGCTTGATAGTTCTATACAAGATGTGTCTAATTTTGTTTATGAACTTCGAAAAACAAAAGATGATTATGAAATAAATTTAACACATCAAGCTGTTCAGATAACTAATCTTGCACATTGTGCTATTGCTGTAGCTATTGCCCCTGATAAATACGAATATCAAATAAAAGCAATGGGTGAATATATATTTTCAGAAATGGGTGCTCGTGGGCCGGCTTTTCCATCTATTATTGCTTCTGGACAAAATTCAACAGTGTTACACTATCAAGCATGTGATAATAAATTAAAAGAGGGAGATCTTGTGGTTGTTGATATTGGGGCTGAATATAATTTTTACTCTTCTGATATTACGCGTACATATCCGGTGTCTGGGAGATTTACCACAAGACAGTGTGAGATATATAGAGCTGTTCTTAGAGTACAAGAATATATAGAGTCTATCGCACAGCCGGGAATAGCTCTTAATGACCCTAAAAATACAGAGAGGTCTTTGCACCATATAGCTTTAAAAAAATTTACTGAGTTTGGATTTGGTGAATATTTTTCACATGGGATTGGGCACTTTTTGGGGCTTGATGTACATGATGTTGGCTCTTTAGATATGCCCTTAGAACCTGGGGATCTGTTTACTATCGAGCCAGGAATTTATATTCCGCAGGAAAATTTAGGGATTAGAATAGAAGATAATTATGTTATGGCAGACGATGGGGCCATGTGTTTAAGTTATGAACTTCCAAAAAAGCCTGAAGAGATTGAAAAACTTATGATTCCAGAGAATAAGAATATTTAAGTTATAAATCTGTGGGGTATAAGAGATTTTATGGTTAAAGAAAGTAGGAATTAAAAAGAAGGGGAATTTATTATGAATACTAATAGAAAAACTATGAGCTTTGTTGTTTGGAAAGAGGGAGAAGAATTTGTTGCACAATGTTTAAATGTTGATATAGCATCACAGGGAAATACCATTGATGAAGCAATTAAGAATTTAAAAGAGGCTGTTGAGCTTTTCCTGCAGGACGAGAATAGCTTTGTTATGCCTGAAATAGAGTCAATTTTTTTGGGTAAAGAAGAGATTAATGTCTAAAAGATATTCTTCTAATCATATTAAAAGAGTTCTTGAATTATTGGGCTTCAGTTTTATCTGCCAAAGAGGATCTCATGCCAAGTTTAAAAATGAACAAGGGCGTACTGTTATTCTTCCAATGAATAGGCGAGAAATTCAAATAGGAACATTTAGAAGTATTTTGCGACAGGCGGGAATAAACGAGAATGCTTTTAAAAAATTTGACTGAATAATATATATAAGAGAGTAGTTATGAGAGATTATAAAAAAGAGAATAAAAATTTATCCTATGCACAAGAGATCTTAGATAAGATAGAAGAGATAAAAAATAAAAATAAAAAATTTATAGTAATTACAGGTGGGGTTTGCTCTTCTATAGGCAAAGGGGTCTTAGTATCTTCACTTGGTGTGTTGTTAAAAAAAGCAGGCTATAGTGTCAGTGTTGTAAAGTGGGACCCATATTTAAATGTCGACCCTGGAACAATGTCGCCATTAGAACATGGCGAAGTTTTTGTTACTTGCGATGGGGCAGAGACTGATCTTGATATTGGACATTACGAGAGACTTATTGGGATACATGCAACAGCTAAATCTTCTGTCTCTTCAGGACAGATATATAAAGAGATATTACAGGGGGAGCGAGGTGGGAATTTTTTAGGTAGATGTATTCAAATTGTTCCACACTTAGTCGATGCAACAAAAAGACGTTTACTTGCGTTTGCTTGTGAATCTAGTGCAGAGTTTATACTTCTTGAGATTGGGGGTACAGTTGGTGACATCGAGGGCAATATCTTTTTAGAGAGTATAAGACAGTTAAGGGCAACTCTTGGGTCTAAATATATTTTTCATGGGCACTTAAGTTATGTTCCTGTATTAAGTTGGACAGGTGAGGTTAAAACTAAGCCAACGCAACACAGTGTTATCTCTCTTACTAAAGCGGGGCTTGTTCCTGATTGCCTTTTTTTACGTTCAGATAGTCAGATAGATATAAAAATAAGAGAAAAACTCTCTATAATGTGTGGAATTAACAAAGACTTTATTTTTAATGTTCTTACTTGTAATCCTGTGTATAAGCTTTTTTTAGAATTAGATAAACAGGGGGTTGCGTCTAAGCTTCAAGAGTATTTTAAAGTTTCTAAAATAAAAAATAGTGATTTGGGGGAATGGGAAAGTTTTATTAGATTAATTCACGCAAGTAGAAAGACGATAAGTATAGGGCTTGTTGCAAAATATGTTGGAAGTAATGACCCTTATATAAGTGTTATAGATGCGTTAAGATCAGCCGGATATTATCATAAGTATCAAGTAAATATTATAGTGATAGATTCTGAAAAACTTGAAAAGCAATCATACGGTAATGGTGGCGATGCTTGGCAAGCGCTTACAAAAGTTGATGGTATTGTTGTTCCGGGTGGATTTGACCAAAGGGGTATAGCGGGTAAAATTTTGGCTGCCAAGTGGGCGCGTGAAAATAAAGTCCCATATTTTGGGCTTTGTCTTGGTATGCAGGTAATGCTTATAGAAGCAGCACGATCACTTTTAAATTTTTCTGATGCAAATAGTACAGAGTTTTGTTCTAAGACAAAACACCCTGTGATATCTCTTCTTGAAGAGCAAAAGGGTATAAAACAAAAAGGTGGCACTATGAGACTTGGCTCTTTCCCGTGTAAACTTGTCGCTGGCACTAAAGCTTATAATTTTTATAAAAAGTATATTAAAAATAAAAATATTATTTTAGAAAGACATAGACATAGATACGAAGTTAATAACTTTTATAAAAAAGATTTTGAAAAAGTAGGGATAGTTTTCTCTGGGATATATCAAGAAAAAGATCTTGTTGAAATATCAGAATATAAGAATCACCCTTTTATGTTAGGGGTCCAGTTTCACCCTGAGTTTTCATCTTCACCATTAAATATTCACCCGTTATTTAAAGAATTTATAACAGCAGTTATAAAGTGTAAAACTAAGTAAAGATCTCAAATCTCTTGTGAATTTACACCCAAGTTTTTAAATTTAAAATCATTTGTGATTTTAAATTTAAAAATTAAAGGAAATTTATGAATGAGAGAGTAATTAAAATATTTGGGCTCTTTCTCTTTATCTCTTTTACTTATAACTCTATCTGTTCAGGTTATTACACCAGCGTTGTTTATGCTATAGATGCATCTGGAAAGTTAAAATTTAGAACAGCAGATACTTCTGCTACTAATGGAAGCTGGCTGACTTCAGATAAACTTGAAGGAGCAGGCTGGGTTGATGTTGGGCTTCCTCCGTCAGGTTTCCCTTCATTTACTTTAGGTGGGAATACAACCCCGTTAGCTGTTGGCTCATTTGGGCAAGTGTGGGCTATTGGTGCAGATGGTAATATATATTATAGTGGGGGAATTCAATTTAGTAATCCTATAGGTAAAGGTGGGGGATGGGTACAATTGCCAAGAGGGCCAAATTCAAACCCGTTTATATGCGTTTCAGTTGGAGGTGTTACTGTTGGAGGCTTGAGTTATGTTTGGGCTACAAAATCTGATGGTACAATTTGGTACACAACAGGACCAAGCGGGCCGGATGTTTCAGCCAACAATTCAAAAGCATGGGGTAGCATTACCTGGCGTCAGACTGATGGTTGGTTAACTCAACTTTCAGTGGGCCCAGCTCATGAAAATGGTTCGTCCACTTTGGGGGGACCTACAGTATGGGGTGTTAATTTAAGAGGGGAAATATATTTTAGAAGTGGGATAACCCCATCAAATCCTGGGGGTACGAATTGGATTAATATTCCTGGTGTATTAACACAGGTGTCAGTAGGTACATATGGGACAATGTGGGGAATTAATAAAAATGTTTTAGATGGTAATAAAAATGCTGTAATTGTTTTTAGAGATGGAATTAATTTTGCTAATTTTATAGGTACAGGCTGGCCTCAGATTGATGGTGGAATGGTCCAAATATCTGCTGGTGGCGATCAGTTTTGGGGTCTTACAAGTGATGGTGGATTATGGTTTCGAGAGGGAATTATAGCTTTGAGGCCAAAAGGAAACAAATGGATAAGGCTTGACTCTGGATTTAAATATGTGGCTGTTGGTCCAAGCCCAACATTTAGCGGCATTTCTTTACAGTCCCCTGCTGTGTCTCCTACAGATCTTGCCCCTGGAACAGTTGTTGCTATAAAGTGTCTTTGTTTTGGTGGTAAATATTTAAAAGTTGTAGATAAACAAAATCATTTGAGGGCAGAGGGAGTAGATCCAAATGATCCTGCCTGTCAGTTTGCTATTATGAAAATGGTGAAAGATGGCGCAACATATGTTGGATTTAAATCTTACTATTCTGGATGGAATAATCTTCAAGCTGTTCCTGCTGGGGCAACTGATCCATTTAATATCTGGTGTAAGAATACAAATTTTTTGGGGCCTTCGGATATATATGAGCATTGGAAAATTTTTCCTGCAAATTATGGGACTCCTTCAGGAATTGGATTTGGATTACAAAATGAACTTGGTGGCTGGTTTTGTCCGCATGATCCTGGTGGATGTGTTGGTTTTACTGACGTTACAAGATGTGATGGTAAGTGTAGCGGGTTAGCCTGGACGGTCTGGAAAATATTAAATGATGGAAATGCTTACAATGCCGTGCAAGGGCCGGCTGAAATTTTGCAGTTAGAGGTTGTAAAACAAGCTCCTGATACAAAATTTACAACTCCTGGTAGTGTAGGTGATGGTAGTTATTACATAAGACTTCCAGAAATTGAAGGTGAGAAACTTAGAACTCATGCTAATTGGGTTTTACCTGCGGTGCAAAATGGTTATATAAAATTTAAAGCACGTACTACAAATGATATTTTTGTGAGTTTTATTGATACACAGACAGATTTGTTTATTAATGCACCTGGAAATACAAAAGATTATAGATTTATGATTGGGGGTTGGTTTAATTTAGAATCTCATATTCGGCGTACTGATGGTGGTAATTATACTGATGTTGCTATTAAAAAAATATCTGAAGATCCAACTTGTGTTGTAACGGGTGGGCTTTCAGGAAATTGGAATCCAAATATTCCGACTGGTATGGATCCAAGCCTTAGTTCGCTTCCATGGGAAGACTATTGGTTTATGATTAGTGGAAATACAGTAAGTTGGGGAAAGAGCCCAGTAGTTGGTCAAAATGAAAAAATGAAGTATGTAGATCCAAACCCTTTGCCTGTGAAATATATAGGGTTAGGTGGATGGTACTGTTTCTATCGTACTGAATTTAAAGATATACAGATTGGTCTTGCAACATTACCAGTTAAGCTTGATCCAAAATTAAAACTTCCTGCTACCGGTGAGCCATTAAAATATAATTCTATTGTTACGATAACTTCAGCTTATGATATAAGCCGTACTTGGTGGATACATGGTGGTAGTAGAATTGGTGGCCCTTTTAACACAGAAATTTTAATTGGTCCGGCTAATGATCCAAGAGTTCAAGATGGCCCGCAGCTTTTTGTTATAAAAAAGAATGGAGATTTAACGAATAAAGATCAGATTAATTTTGGGGATAATGTAGAAGTATGGGGGATGAATGGGGCTCTTGGTGATCATGCATATTCTGGTAATTATCCATCTGGCAGAAGATTATGGGTTTCATCAACTAATAGATTTGAGACAACAGATCATGATGAGATATTTGTTTCGCCTCCTTGGATAAATTCTGATAAGGGTGTTTTTAAAATTAGTAGCCCTTCTGGTAAAAGTGGGCCTGTAACGTCTTCTGATGTTATTATGTTGGCAAGAGATAAAGATTATTTGTGGGCAAGTCAAAATAGTAGGCTTGGTAATAATTGGTGGGAACTTTTTGTAAAAGATAAATGGGGGCCATCTCAATCTAGTATAGGATATGATAGATCTATAGCATTTGGTGGCTTTACAATTACACCTGTTAAGCGTGATGTTTTAAATGACAAAGCTAAAGTGGTTTATGATGGGATTATGTCTGCACCAAATATTACTAAAGGTGATAAGCCTGTGGTAAAGATATCTTTACCTGCTACTGGTGTCCAATTAACTTATAATTCTATTATTACAATTACATCTTCTATCGATTCTGGAAGAAAGTGGTGGGTGCATGGGGGAAACCGTCTTGATCCTGACAGAAGCAAAGTTTCGCCTGATAATGTTTCAGAAATTTTAGTTGGACCATCTGAAGATCCAAGAATGTTTGAGGGGTGTCAGTTTTTTACGTTACGTAAAGTTAATGATAGGTTAAATTTTGGCCCGGTAAATTTTGGTGATTCTGTAGAAATATGGGCATTTAGAGGTGGCAGAGGCTTTGATAACGCATATGGTATTTATAAAAATGGAAGAATCTTATGGGTAAATCCTACAAGTAGATATGGTGATGCATATAATGAAATAGTTGTGTCAGAACAAGAGCACCAAAATGCTAAATCAGATAAGAGAATTTTTGTAGTTAATAGTCCATTTGGTAAAACAGGCCCTATAACATCTTCAGATGTTATATATATTTGTAATGGGCCAAATAAAATTTGGACATGTGAAGAAAGCCGTTGGGGGGCTGCTTATTGGGAGTTGTTGTTAAAAGAATCATGGAGCACTTCTTCAGATGGAATAAAATGTGGGTACGGTTTTAGTAGGGAAAATGCTTTTGGTGGTTTTGTATTAGCTCCTGTGACTAAAGATAATTTAGGTGTTTTACCTGCTGGTGCTACTGAGACTTATGATGATTTTAATAAGTTTATTGATAATGAAAAATCACAAGATCCCGCTTATACTTTAAAGATTAATGTAAAACTTCCAGATAAGAGTGAGCAGTTAAAATATAATTCTATTGTCACAATAACCTCTGCTTATGATCCTACTAGAACGTGGTGGTTGCATGGTGCTTCTATATCGCCAAATATTTATGATTCAGAGATTTTGGTTGGGCCTGCTGATGATAATAGAGTAAAAGATGGTTATCAGTTTTTTGTTATAAAAAAGGCTGGTGATTTAAAAAATAAAGAACTTATTAATTTTGGGGATAAAGTAGAGCTTTGGGGTATGGCTATTAGCCCTGGAAATAAGGCGCTGTCTGGAAATTATCAGCATGGTAAGAAGTGTTGGGTCTCTCCAACAAATAGATGGGGGACTAGAGCGGCTGACGAAATTTTTGTTTCTCCACCTTGGGATAATAATGCTAGAACAGAAAAGTCTGTGTTTACTGTAATTAGTCCTTATAAAAAAACTGGGCCTGTTACCTCTGCAGATGTAGTTTTGTTTGCAAGACCTGTTTTGTCTGAAGATATAAAAGATTTGACTGAAAAAGAAAAAACTTATCTTTTGGAAAGAAAAGAAGTTTATCTTTGGGTTAGTCCAGATGGTAGCCGCTGGGGTGCTAATTATTGGGAAGTTTTGGTTAAAGATACGTGGGGTAAAGATAATATCGGATACGATAGGTCGATGGTCTATAGTGGCTTTGTAGTAAATCCTGTTAAACGTGATACCTTAAGTGATAGTGCTAAGCTTATATATGATGGAATTATCTCTGCGCCACACATTGCGCCTGGTGATAAGCCTATAGTAAAAATAGCCTTACCTACAACGGGTGCCCCTTTAAATTACAATTCTGTTATCACTATAACATCTACTATTGATTCTGATCGAATGTGGTGGACGCATGGAGCGCATCGTCTTGATCCTAAGAATGGTCAAGGGTCTGCGCCTAACGATTACTCTGAAATTATGGTTGGGCATGCTACTGAAAATAGAATGAAAGAGGGTTGTCAATTTTTCGCGTTACGAAAAGTTGATGATCGGGGTAATTTGGGGCCTGTTAATTTTGGGGATTCTGTAGAGATATGGACATTTAAAGGTGGTGCTGGGCATATACCTGTCTCTGGATTATATCCTGAGGGAAGAATTCTTTGGGTAAGCCCAACAAGTCGTCATGGTGCATATAACGAAATAGTTGTTTCGCGCCCTGAGCATTCAAGTGCTAGCACTGATAAAAGAATTTTTATTGTTAAAAGCCCTTATGATAAAACTGGGCCTGTGACCTCTGCAGATGTTGTTTATTTATATAATGGGGCAAATAGAATTTGGACTTATGACAACAATCGTCCGGGATTTGTATATTGGGAATTATCGTTAAAAGATCCTTGGGGACAAACTGATAATGGAATTAAAGAAGGATATGGATTCAGTCGGGAGGCTGCATTTGGTGGTTATGTATTAACGCCTGTAACGAAAGATGATCTTGCTAAATTGCCAGCAGCTGCAACGGAGACTTATACTAGTGTTATTAAAACAATTGAAAACGAGCTTAAAAAGCCTGGAGGTGGTGCATTTACTTACATCCCAACTACAACGTCATTAACTTTTAATGATTCTGTTAAGGCAGGGGAGGTTTCTTATAATGATATTTCTTATAGTGATAATTGGCAGTTTAAGGTTCCAGATAAAGGGTATGTTAAATTTGATGTTAAAGGAACGTATGAAGCGGGTGTAGTATTTTCTGATAAAAATACAGTAGGACAAGCAGCGCATATACTTTTGCTTGGTGGGTGGGGGAACACACTCTCTGCTCTTTATACTTCTGGATATGGGCTTTTATTTACTTATGGTGATAATAAAGATACAGCATTTAATTCGAACTACCAATCTACTACTGTGTTGGATAAAGATAATTATAAGACATATTATGTTATTTATAATAATGGCAATATTATTTTGGCGAAAGATCTTGATATTACAAAACCAGAAAATGTCTTGTATGTATGGCAAGCACAAAAATATATTCCCAACATTAAGTATTTCTCTTTTATAGGATACAAGTGGTCGAGTGTTTCGTTCAAAAATATTTCATCAGGTAATTTACCTGATGCTGTTGCGCAAAAAACTTTAGCTCCTTATCAGTGGACAAATTATGGTGTCGGAAATATTCCGTTTGGTTTTTATAAAGAGGGTAGTATATGTCTTGTTTATGGTGCACTAAAGCGATTTAATGCATTAGATAGCAAAAGTACAATTAGTGTTTATCGTCCATGGATTTCTGGCGAAATTATTAAGACACTTCCTGATGATTTTAAGCCTAAACAAAATTTTGTGTTTAATCTTAACACTCATGCTAGATCCTCGCGTGTTGATTTGATGTCTAATGGTTCTATTGTTTGGCGTGCAGGTGGTTATTATGATAAGCCTTATGATAAAGATATAGGTGATGGCTATGTACGAGATTGGATAAGCTTGTCTGGAATGGCGTTTACTACTGATGCGTTAACGCCATTGCAAAGTTTAGATAATGGATTTACGAGTATGGGAGGAGAGTGGGGAATCTGTGGGTACAAAAAAGAGGGAGATCTATGTGTCTTAGGTGGCATTGTTCAAAAAGCTGGTGTTGTTAAAGACGCACCAAATGATGATTGGAATTTTTCTGTTGGGACTTTGCCACCAGAGGCAAGGCCAATTGAAGGTCGCCTTATATTTGATCTTAATAATAATGAGGGACATGCACGTGTTGATGTTTGCCCTGATGGTAGAGTAATTTGGGTTACTGGTAAGAAGTATCAAGATTATTTGAGTTTATCTGGAATTTTGTTCACAACAGGTGTTGGGGAGCAGTTACCATTGCTTAATGATTGGGTAAATTATGGTAGTGGTTATACTAATCCATCTTTTAAACGCGTTGGGCATTTGTGTTTGGTTTATGGATTAGCTAGGGCTGGAAAATGGGGTGCTGATGTTGCTGTGGCTAAATTACCGGATGGTTATAGACCATCAAGTAGAATGATTTTTAATCTTAATAATCATTCAGCTACGGCAAGAGTGGATGTTAAGCCTGATGGAGATATTGCACTACAAACTTATGGTGGTGGTGACTGGGTTAGTTTAACTGGAATAGTATTTAACCTTTCTGAAGAACAGTACAAGATAGCGGTAGAAAGAGAAAAATGGAAAGATAAGGGGGGAGAGTTTGGGACTGCCTCTATTATTAAAGAGGGTAAATTTATTATAGGGCAGGGTAAGTTAACACCTGGGCAATGGATACGTTATTCAGTTATATCTAATATTGATAAAGATAAAATCCCTGGACAAAGATTAATATTTAATCTTGATAATGATGGCCAGGTTGCACGTGTTGATGTAACTAATTCTGGAACTGTTGAGTGGGTAACTGGAGCGAATAATGCTGAAGGCATCTCACTTTCAGGAATAATTTATAATACAGAGGCTGGAACACCGTTAGATTATTCTTCTTCTTCAGGGGTTGGTTGGACTGATTATAGTGGCTATGCTCCTGGCAGTTGGATAAAAATTGGTAATTTATGCCTAGTGCGCGGGTTGGTTAGGTTAAAAGATACTAGCCAGAAAATGGAGGGAAATAATAGATTTATATGTAAATTACCGCAAGATCTTATACCAAAGAGAAATTTGATATTTAATATTAATAATCATGGGAGGTGCGCCCGACTTGATGTAAGAACAGATGGATTATTAGAATGGTGCGCTGGTGGGCAGGATTTTGGATGGTTGAATTTAACTGGAATAGTTTATAACTTAGCGCCAAATTTAAGTGTGCCACTTATTTTAGTAAATAATTGGAAAGAGTATGATGACAAGCAGGCAAATGCCTCTTGTGTTCGTGAAGGTAATTTGTGTGTTATTCAAGGGATGATTACAGGGGGTGCTAAAGATTCTGTTATAACAACTTTGCCTGAAGGGTATAGGCCAGAAGTTAGACACTCGTTTTTGTGTGATAGTCATGACAGAGTAGTTCGTGTAGATGTTTTTCCAAATGGTGAAATTAAATGGATCTCTGGTGATAGTTGTGGATGGATTAGTTTAACTGGTATAGCATTTAAAGCTAAGGGCCTTGTAGTTGGTGGTGATACATATTTTTGTCCTAAAACTTCTCCTGGTAAGTTTACTTATAATGATAAATGGCAGTTACCAGTAGTAGATCAGGGGTATGTGCAATTTGAGGTAAAGGGCCTTTATGAAGCAGCAATTGCTTTGTCTGATAAAAATACTAATGATCAGTTTGTTCATAGGTTATTAATTGGTGGTTGGTCTAATACACTTACGGCGCTTGATACAGCTGGAGTTGGATGGTTATCAATGGATGGGCCAAACACAGATAAAGTATTTAATGCAAACTATAATGCTAAGGTTTTAGATGGGGATAATTATAAAGCTTATTATGTGATTTATAATAAGGGAATGATGATATTTGGTGGAGGTAAGGCTTCTGTTAAAGAGCTTGTTATAGGGCAAGATATTTTGTATGTATGGCAAATACAAAAGCCTGTAAATAACATAAAGTATTTCTCTTTCTCTGCATATGCAGCTGATATTTACTTTAGAAGTATATCTGCTGGGAATTTAACAGATGCTGTGGCTAAGCAGGTGGAGATTGCACCTTATCAGGTGAATATTATTGCAAGTAAGGCGATTAAAGATATCACAGATGATGATTTGAAAGCTCTTGATTTGGCTTTAACAAAAGCTTATGTGATTGCAAGCTTAAAAGATAAAGCTAAGAATGCAGCTGCGATTGCAAGAGAGTATAAGACATATATGCCACAGTTGACAGGGGTGTTTGGTAAGAGTGTAACTGTGCTAACAGATGCAGAGGTGTCTGTACTTGATGCAGCGGCAGGTAAGGCATATGTAACAGATGATCAGAAGAAAAAGGCAGCAGATATGTCAGCGCAGGCAAAGGATGCTAAGAGTTATATGCCACAGTTGACAAGTGTACTGGGGAAGAGTGTAACGGTGTTAACAGATGCAGAGATATCTGTATTTGATGCAGCGGCAAGTAAAGCGTATGTAAGTGATGCACAAAAGACACAGGCAGCAGATATGTCGAAGCAGGCAAAAGATGCAAAGAGTTATATGCCGCAGTTGACAAGTGCGTTGAGCAAGAGTGTGTTGGTGTTAACAGATGCAGAGGTATCTGTGCTTGATGCGGCTGCAAGTAAAGCGTATGTAAGTGATGCACAAAAGACACAGGCAGCAGATATGTCGAAGCAGGCAAAGGATGCTAAGAGTTATATGCCACAATTGATAAGTGCGTTGAGCAAGAGCGTGTTGGTGTTAACAGATGCAGAGGTATCTGTGCTTGATGCGGCTGCAAGTAAAGCGTATGTAAGTGATGCACAAAAGACACAGGCAGCAGATATGTCGAAGCAAGCAAAGGATGCTAAGAGTTATATGCCACAATTGATAAGTGCGTTGAGCAAGAGTGTGTTGGTGTTAACAGATGCAGAGGTGTCTGTACTTGATGCAGCTGCTGGTAAAATATATGTAAGTGCAGAGCAAAAGAAAAAAGCAGCAGATATGTCAGCACAGGCAAAGGATGCAAAGAGTTATATGCCACAGTTGACAAGTGCTCTGGGCAAGAGTGTAACAATGTTAACAGACGCAGAGGTATCTGTGCTTGATTTGGCTGCGGGTAAAGCATATGTAAGTGCAGAACAAAAGAAAAAAGCAGCAGAGATGTCAGCACAGGCAAAAGATGCAAAGAGTTATATGCCGCAGTTGACAAGTGCTCTGGGCAAGAGTGTAACAATGTTAACAGACGCAGAGGTATCTGTGCTTGATTTGGCTGTGAGTAAAGCGTATGTAACAGATGATCAAAAGAAAAAAGCAGCAGAGATGTCAGCACAGGCAAAGGATGCAAAGAGTTATATGCCACAGTTGACAAGTGCACTGGGCAAAGCTGTAACTGTATTGACAGATGCAGAGGTGTCTGTGCTTGATTTGGCTGCGGGTAAAGCATATGTAAGTGCAGAACAAAAGACAAAAGCTGCTGAGATGTCGAAGCAGGCAAAGGATGCAAAGAGTTATATGCCGCAGTTGGCAAGTGCTCTGGGCAAGAGTGTAACAGTGTTAACAGACGTAGAGGTATCTGTGCTTGATTTGGCTGCGGGTAAAGCATATGTAAGTGCAGAACAAAAGACAAGAGCTGCTGAGATGTCTGTGCAGGCAAAGGATGCTAAGAGTTATATGCCACAGTTGACAAGTGTACTGGGGAAGAGTGTAACGGTGTTAACAGATGCAGAGATATCTGTATTTGATGCAGCGGCAGGTAAGGCGTATGTAACAGATGATCAGAAGAAAAAGGCAGCAGATATGTCAGCACAGGCAAAGGATGCAAAGAGTTATATGCCACAGTTGGCAAGTGCACTGGGTAAGAGTGTAACAGTGTTAACAGACGCAGAGGTGTCTGTGCTTGATTTGGCTGCGGGTAAAGCATATGTAAGTGCAGAACAAAAGACAAGAGCTGCTGAGATGTCTGTGCAGGCAAAGGATGCAAAGAGTTATATGCCACAGTTGGCAAGTGCACTGGGCAAAGCTGTAACAGTGTTAACAGACGTAGAGGTATCTGTGCTTGATTTGGCTGCAGGTAAAGCATATGTAAGTGCAGAACAAAAGACAAAAGCTGCTGAAAAGTTAAAATTGTTGGTGTTGGCAAAAGATTATTTACCAATTATAAAAGCGAATTTGGGAACTTTAGTTGCTGATTTGGATGATCAGGAATTATCTGGATTGATAGGGGAAGCAAATGGATATATGCCACAAATGAGAAAAACATTGGGAACAAGTGTTGTTTTATTGAATGATGTTGATGAAGATATTTTGCAAGAGGCCGAGACTAAAGAGTATGTAAGTAGTGATGATAAGGTAAAAACGAAAAATAAATTAGACTTGTTTTATGAGTCTGGTGAATATTTGCCTGCGATAAAGACTAATATGGGTACAGGTATCTCTGCGTTGAGTGATGCACAATTGTTAAGTCTTATTAACGAGGCAGGGGTGTATATACCACAATTGAATGCTGTGTTGAAAAAAGATGTTAAGGTTCTGAGTGATGCAGAAATTGGTCTACTTGATGTTGCACAGGGTAAGGTTTATATGGCTGCAAATCAGAAGACAAAAGCGTCTGGAATTTCTGCGTTGGCAAAGGATGCAAAGATATATATTCCTAAATTGAATACTGTTTTGAGTAAAACTGTTGCAGCGGTTCTTGATGCTGATCTTGTTGTTCTTGATGCAGCTGCGGGTAAAACTTATTTGTCTGCAGATATAAAAGGAAAAGCTTTGACACAGGTGTCACTTGCAAGGGAGCTTAGGGGATTGTCTCCTCAATTGGCGGCTATTATAGGTAAAGATGTGATGAGTGTGACAGATGCTGATTTAGTTATTCTTGATGAGGCGAAGAGTAAGTCTTATTTGAGTAGTGACCAGATAGCGCAGGCAAATAGTAAGGCGGCACTTGTAAGAGATGCAAGAGTGTATTTGCCTAAGTTGACTGCTGTACTTGGTAAAGATGTAACTATGATAAGTGATGAAGATCTAAAGACACTTAGGAGTGCAAAAGACAAAACGTATGTAAGTTCTGATCAAAAAGCACAGGCTGCAAGTAAGATAGATCAGGTAGGTAAAGCAAAAGAGAATTTGGAAAAGGTTTTGGGTAAAGAGATAACGGTGTTGAGTGAAGATGATATGTTACTTTTACAAGCGGCTAAAGAAAAGAAGTATGGATATGTGAGTGATGACCAGCAAAAGAGAGCGCAAGAAAAATTAGCGCAGGTAGAGAATGCAGGAAGAGGGCTTGAAAATGTTCTTAGCAAGAATGTAATAATGTTAAGTGAAAGTGATATAGGCACGTTAAGAATTATAAGTGAGAGAAAGTATAGTTATATAAATGAAGGGCAAGCGAGTGTAGCAAGTGAGAAATTGAAATTATTTGAAGAGGCTAAAGATTATTTATTGGTGATTAAAGAGAATTTGGGAACAGAGGTGGAGAGTTTGGATGATGGTGAGTTGTCTGGATTGGTAGAAGAGGCGAAAGTGTATGTGCCTGAGTTAAGAAGAGTATTGGGTGTAAATGTAATAATATTAAGTGAAACAGATGAAGATGTTTTACAAGAGGCTGGTACTAAAGAATATGTGAGCAGTGAAGATAAAGTAAAAGCACAAGAGAAGTTAGATTTGTTGTATGAATCTGGAGAATATTTAGAAATTATAAAAGTTAATATGGGTGCAGATGTATCTAAAGTAAGTGATGAAGAGTTAGAGAGAATGATAGAGGATGCGGGCGTGTATGCGTTGCAGTTAGCTGCTGTATTAGCTAAGGATGTGACTGTGATAAGTGATGAAGATCTTAAGGTACTTGATATAGCAAAAGAGAAAAAATATTTAAGTGAAATACAAAAAAGTCAGGCTAGTGAGAAAGCAAAACTTGCAAGAGCGTCTAGGGATTATCTAAAACAGTTTGGAGTTGTGCTTGGTAAAGCTGTAACGACAATAAGTGATGATGAGTTAAAGATACTTGATATTGCTAAAGATAGAACAGATGTAAGTGTAGAACAAAAGGGACAAGCTGAGAATAAAGCTAAATTGGTAAGAGAGGCAAGGGTGTACTTGCCACAGTTGACTACGGTATTTGGTAAAGATGTAACTGTAGTAAGTGATGATGAACTTAAGATACTTGATATAGCAAAAGATAAGACATATGTAAGTGATGCGCAGAAGAAACAGGCTGTAGATAAGGCGGTACTTGTAAGAGATGCAAGAGTGTATTTGCCTAAGTTGACTACTGTACTTGGTAAAGATGTAACTATGATAAGTGATGAAGATCTAAAGACACTTGAGAGCGCAAAAGATAAGACGTATGTAAGTGAAGATAAAAAAGTACAGGCTGTAAGTAAGATCGATCAAGTGAAGAAAGCGAAAGAGAATTTAGAAAAAGTTTTGGGCAAAGAGATAACTGTGTTGAGTGCAGATGATATGTTACTTTTACAAGCGGCTAAAGAAAAGAAGTATGGATATGTGAGTGATGACCAGCAAAAGAGGGCGCAAGAGAAGTTAGTGCTGGTGGAGAATGCAGGAAGAGGGCTTGAAAATGTTCTTAGTAAAAATGTAATAATGTTAAGTGAAAGTGATATAGGCACGTTAAGAATTATAGGTGAGAAAAAATATAGTTATATAAATGAAGGACAAGCGAGTATAGCAAGTGAAAAATTAAAATTATTTGAAGAGGCTAAAGATTATTTATTAGTGATTAGAGAAAATTTTGGAACAGATGTAGAGAGTTTGGATGATGGTGAGTTGTCTGGATTGGTAGAAGAGGCGAAAGTGTATGTGCCTGAATTAAAGAAAGCACTGGGGATAAATGTGATAATGTTGAGTGAAACAGATGAAGATGTTTTACAAGAGGCTGGTGTTAAAGAATATGTGAGTAGTGAAGATAAAGTAAAAGCACAAGAAAAATTAGATTTGTTGTATGAGTCTGGAGAGTATTTAGAAATTATAAAAGTTAATATGGGTGCTGATGTTTCTAAAGTAAGT